>SAMEA3663105__coassemble_438_pt1 | contig 36647 bp, 25 predicted proteins | sample SAMEA3663105__metabat2_low_PE_034 | metagenome-assembled genome bin SAMEA3663105 (sample SAMEA3663105) | pig gut metagenome | biome: pig gut; feature: pig-associated habitat; material: faeces | place: Denmark | collected 2012
ATAATCTCACGAGACTTTTTATTTATGCAATACGGCTTAGTTCGGATGGTTACAAAGATAGTGCAAACCGAGTGCAGAAAAGCTAGAGCATATATAGACATCCCGTTTATTGACAAATGCGTTGTCAATAAACGGGATGCTTACACTTATTGGTATCTACCTTAATTAGGTATAAAGATTACTGAAATCGGTTATGGTAGTTTTCTTGATTGCGCAATTATTCTTTTAGCGGAATATTCACTTCGGGATCGTCAGTATTATCAAAGGTAAAATCACCTGTTACTGATGAAGTGAAAAATGTACCTGTGGCTGTTGTTGTGCGATGCTGACGTAAGGGTACATTATGCAACGTGCGTGTGTAAAGCACTTCATTCTTTGCATTCAACATATTAATCAAGATATCCGCTGTTTGCTCTTCTTCAGTAAGAAATACTACTAGGCTATGTCTTTTTCCCGTAAAATTATTGCTTTGAGCATTTGATCGTAGAAATTCTACGGTGTAAGATAGTTCGGTCGGTGCTAATCCCGTTGTGGGGTTGAACGCATATGGTGTTTTAGCAGCCTCCTTTGTAGGATTAGAAGTTATTTGGATCTTTTCAACATCGTCAGGATAAGTATCTGTTACAACAAGCCTAAATGTGGCGGTAATGCGTTTGCCAAAATTCATCGTGACGCTTTGTGATGTATTGCCTTTTACCTCCACATCCAGTTTCGTAGCGTATGTAATAGATGGAATATAAAGTTCAGGTAGTGACGCTTCTGTAGCCGATGTAATGTTAGCTACACTTGACTCTGTGATACGTGCTTTGTGCGCTACAGCGACGAAGGTGTACTTGCCAACGTGTAAAGGCATTTTTACGTGATCAAAGTCTTCGTCTGTTCCTGAATATTTTTCTTCTTTGTACACCTCTTTACCATTACTATCATATACCTTAAAGGCAATACGCGTAACACCAGCTTCTGAAGCCGTGGCTCGCATGTTACGTTGTGAAGAGAAAGCATCGGGCTGAACTGCTATATCCAGACCATTAAGTGTTACCTCAACAGGAACAATAGTTTGTTGCTTAAGGTCCTCTGTGTCTGATGAACAAGCACAGAAAATGAGAATTGACAGAGAAGTCAAAATGACATAAAACTTTTTCATGTGTTTAATTTTTAGTTAGTTAATTGATTTGTTTACTTTAATTGTTTTCACGAGCCGCAAGTGATAATTCTTGATGCTTGCTCCTGCATTTTTAATAGCATTGTAACTTGTACCCACCTTGAAACTATAAGTGTGTTGTGCGTCAGCACAAAGATAACGAATGTTGTTACCTTTGTCATCGGTTAGTACAATAGCAGCGCCTTGTGCTTGCTGTAAGCAAGAGTCAAAGTCACCAGTAGCAGAAATGTAGGCTTCACGCAGTTGGCGCGCCTCTTCATCGGTGGGGATACGCCAATTAGCTAAATCATGCTCACTATACGTCTGTGCCAATTCTGATGCCATTTGAGGGGTCGTTGCATGTAGGGCGGATGTAACATTTGAAAAATCGTCAAGAGAAACGAGTAACAAATCAGCCGAATTGTCATTATATTTTTTTACTGCAGCCACTATATGTCCTTGCCATAATGATCCTACTGCTGGAATAGATGTAACCTTGTATGATGTATCTTCATCATCATCAGTTTTTGGCGTGTCACCATCATCTTTCTTTTCAATTGTAGTTGTAACATCGGCTGTAAAGGTGAATTGTAACGATTGTGGCTCGCCCCATTTAGCAGCCGTAACACTACCCGTAGCGCTCAATAAGCCATCAGCTGACAAGGTCCCATTTAACTGATAAGGTGTACTTGCATTTAATGGAGCTTGGTAGCAAACTTGTGCAAAACGTTCACCTTGTGCATCATTATAAACAATCGTAAAATTGGTGGCATTGCCAGTAGTTGGAAAGACATATACATCCCCCGACTTCCATTGTTGAGTGCCATCATCACGTACTAAAGGTATGGTTGCTTTTTTACTACCATTCCATTCTCCTCCTAAGCTAATACTTTCATGTGGAGATGCCATAGTGACATAAGCAGACGTACATACATCGGGTATATTATTGAGTGCAATCTGTAAATGAGCCATTTGATAGTGCATTTGCAAACTAAGGGTAGCAGTAGCTGCAGTGGGCGTAATGTCGGCAAATGCCATTTGTAGAGGGTGTGACGTAACATATCCCTTTGCAATTTGTTGAGCAAAGTCTGATGCATCGTCTGCTAATAAAGGTGCTTTAGCGGTTATTTGTGCACTTGCTACGGAATTTTCGGGCAAATTAAACACATTTTCGTTAGCAGCAACGGCTACTACACGTAATTCACTTGTACGTGGTAATTGTAAACTAACCTTATCGTTAGCTGATGTAACGACTTGACTTGCGCACAAACTGCCGTTTGTTGCAAAGGCATAAATGTGAAGTGGGTACACATCGTCACTAGATAGAGCCGCACGTGGGTAGATGCGAACAGAAGAAAATTTCCCATTTTCTTGTTCATCTTCATCCTCAAGTGTTAGTTGCTGGCACGAAGCCAACGATAGCAATGTACTTAGACACGATATTATAAATGTGAATACATTACAAATAAAAAAGTATCTTCTATTTTTCATTGATTAAGATTATTGTTAACATTATAGTAAGTTTCAAAATATAGATGTTTTATTCATATTTTCATGCGATTAACAAGGCGTATTGAGTAATATTTTTGTTTCTGCTGCAAATATATGTATTTTATTAGAGAAAACATGTTTTTCGTAAGAAAAAATATTATTTTGTAAAAAAAAAGTAGTCTTTTTATCTAAAATAAATAGTTTCAAACATATAGTTTAAGAGCTTATAAATTTGTTAACAAACACAATGTAATGTACAAGTGGCTTATGAATAAGAGGTTAATGTTCTTTATTGCATAGCATTCGTAAGGTATATACAATATCTTTTTGTAATGTCAATGATTCTTGAAGGAATAGAGTATAGATTAAGGTTATATATGAACATACAAAAAGAGGTTTTTTTATAGGATGCACATTCATTATTGAATGCACATCCTATGCATACCAGTTGGTATGTATTATATGGTAATAAATAGAGCTGCAGAAGTCTCTCAATCTACTTATTTAATTCATCTTCTCTATGAGAACAACAGCATAGGCAGAGATACCCTCTTCGCGTCCAGTAAATCCTAACTTTTCAGTGGTGGTTGCTTTTATGCTAACATCCTCTTGCGTAACGTTCATGAGAGGAGCTAAGCAAGCTTTCATTGCAGGTATATGAGGATTGAGTTTAGGATGCTCGGCACAGATAGTAGCATCAACATTTCCTACATTCCATCCCTTTTCTGCTAAAAGCTCTGTGGTGCGTCTCAGCAAAATCTTACTGTCAATACCCTCAAATTGATCTGATGTATCGGGAAAGTGATAACCAATGTCGCGCATATTGGCAGCCCCAAGCATAGCATCACATATAGCGTGGATTAATACATCTGCGTCACTATGTCCCAATAATCCTAAAGTATGCTCTATTTTAATGCCACCTAAAAATAAATGGCGATTGGGCACAAGACGATGAACATCGTATCCCATTCCAACTCTAATTTTCATCGAATTTTATGTTGTTACGTTGATTTAATGTAAGTGGATTTAACGTCGTTTGCCAAATAAGTCACGAATGCCATCCATGTCAAATGCGAGTGACACACGTAGTGTTTGGTCGAGAGGGTTAGAAGCTGAAGTAGCTATAACGTAGCCTGCATCAATAGACATGACGTTCATGCGGAAACCTGCACCAACTGTTGCATATTTGCGATTACCTTGCATTTTGCTTTCATGATGATAACCTGCACGTAAGGTGAATTTGTCATTGTAAGTGTATTCAGCACCTATACTCCATTGTAACTCTTCCATTTCACCCTTAAAGCCGCGTTCAGAGTCACCAAAAGAACTGAATATACCACTTATAGACGATTTGTTATAGTACTCGCGGTCAAGGCGCTCTTGATAGTCCTCATCAAGTTCATCGGCTTTTTGTAAAGGCATTGAGGGTACTAATAGTTTATTCACATCAGCAGCAAAGCTAATGCGGTTGTACTCGTTAAGAGGAATCATGTAGCTTAATCCCAAGCGCAAATTGGTGGGAATAAAGTAGGAACGATCATCGCCATACGAGATTTTGCTGCCTATGTTATTAATGTTCAATCCCCATGCTAATTGACACTCTCGCTGTCCCATCATGAGGTAAGTATTATAATAAAGGGCTATGTCGGCTGCAAAAGCAGAACCTGCGCTCGTATTGTCGTCATAGTGGCCAGTAATGTCAGAGTACATGTAGCGCAACGCTACTGCAGCTGAAAATTTTTCACTCAACATACGTGAATAGGCAGCATCAACACTCATTTCATATGGCTTAACGGTAATGCCTTTGCTAGCATCAACTTCGCCCAATGTGAAATAGCGTACAGAGGCACTTAGTGCTTGGTAGTCACCGAGGCGCACATATCCTGTGGCGTTGAGTAGAGCAATACCCGTGGTGAGTTTACGCAACCAAGGTGTGTAGTTAATAGCAAATCCTGCACGTGATATGGTGAAGGGGTATTTGGCTGGATTCCAATATTGTGAGTGTACATCTGGGTCAGTAGCTGCACCAACGTCGCCTATACCACCTGCGCGGGCATCAGGAGCAATGCTTTGTGAATTAACGGCTGTGCGCACAGGGTTGAATTGGTCGCGTACTTCATCATCGGCCATGACTGTTTGTGAACTTGTAAAGGCTGCAAGCAGCAATGTTCCGCTTGCAAGCCATAGCTTGTTAGAAGTTCTCGTTTGGCATTGAATATGTGATTGGCGATGTTGCATTTTCTTATGTTGTATGTGTTGGATGATTGGTTGGAAGAATAAAGGCAATGGTAAAAACTCCTTTTTACTTTTGTCCAATTCATCTTTTTATTTAATAATGAGTTTTTTTGTCGATGTGTATTTGTTAGCAACCTTGCTTCTGTAAAAGTATACGCCCGATGGCAGATGGTTTCCAGCATAATCAGTAAGTTGCCAAGTGAATGTAGCGTATTGCCCTCCTGCGTCAACTTGAGTGCTTTGATGCCATACACGCATACCTGCGGTGTTAAAGACTTCGGTTATAACGTTGGTGCTTTCTTGTGGGTTAACGCGTTCGGCAAAGGTTGTAATAAATTGAGTAGATGATGTGGGCGTAGAGTTCGTTGCTGAAACATCAAAGGTAGAAATGGGCTGTTCGCTAACTTTAAACGTGAGTACGGATAGCGTGTGGTTGTCGAAAACATCCCACACACGCAGCGAAACTTTATGCTTACCTGGTGTTAACAAAGGCATTTCATATTGAAGAAGTCCTTCGTTATATTTACCATCTGAGAGCGAAAAGTAATCACTCACTGTTTTTAAAGTACTTTGGTCGTTGTCAAACCATAGATCCATATTATGTCCCATGTTACCCGTCATGACAGATATGCCTGAAGAATCGGCAATGGTGGCGTAAAGTATTGACTTTTGTGAAATGGTGCCTCCATCAGGAAAATCAGGCGTGTTAAAATACATATGTACCTTGGGCCCTAAGGTGTCTGCTACCTCTGGATTAGAACTGCGGTTGAAGCAAAAACGATTGAATATTCCATTATATTCGCGCTTTTTGTCGTTGCTTACGGCATAAAGAGAGAGTAGTGATGGTGAATTTGATAGTGTTGCACCACGCGGAATGACAAAATCTATGTCAAAACGCCCATCCTTTACTTGCACATTGCCTTCAAATAGACTTTGTGTGTAGTCTGTGAATTGTAGTGGTGAGGCAGAGTCATTACCTGTTCCATGACAAGTAATGGTTTGTTGTGGAGCAAAGATTGTTGCATATAATGTGCCATTAAAGGTTTCATCTGTTTTGTCAGAACCAGCTGAACTATCGTAGATGTGTCCTGAAAAGCGTATGGTACGACCTACATCAAGGTTGCTGATTGATGTGCTCTGCAAGTTATTGCCATCTATTTGGTCAATAGCGATGCCAGTATCTGCATATGCAAGGTTCAGAGCAGGGTCTCCCAAGAACACATACTTCATTTTGTTCATAGTAGGATCTGACCCGATGGTATTGCCGTTTGAACTAGATGTGAGCAGTTCAACTTTAGCCAAGCGCATGGCATCACCTATGCAATAGCGTTTGTTGTCGGCATCCTTGGCAAAGAGATATTTCACAAGTCCTTTATTGAGTGAACTATTGTAGTTAGCATACACTGAACGTGAGGCACATATAACACCCATTGCTCCACCATTTTGGTTAAAGATAGCGCTACGTCCTAAGTCATCGGTAGCATCATCATAAGGAGTAATTTCGCATGAAGCAAAAATCCATAGTGGCATAGACGTACTTTCGTTTGTTTCCATTTCACTCTTGTCGAGCAAAAAGTAGTTAGACAATCGTTCTGGACGTCCGTGACCATTGTAGTTGAACACCAATGCACCTTGTTGCATAGCGGTTTTCAGTTTGGTGTTTGCCAACGGGATGGTTTTTCCTTTGGCTTCGCTTACAACGGGGTAGGCATCAAGATAGATGCGACGAAGCATAAAGCCTTCGTTGGCCGACAATGCTACTTGGTTCGATACGTTTTGGGCATCATTCATGTGTAGATTGTTATTACCTGCATCTCCTACTGCCCACATACGATTCTTCCAAACTCCCACTTGAAAATTTTGTCCATAGCGTAGAGCTTGGTCAACTAACCATGTTGCTTGAGTTTCATCTTTACACAGAAAACGTCCTATGCCTAAGTCAATTTTTTCGGTAGTTACATTACTGCCCTCACCATCATCGAGCAGACCATAATAATCGTCAGTTACATAGTCATAGAGTGTGCCGAGACGATATTCCCCCGTCTTTTTTTCTTCTTCGCTACGTTCATAAGCCAATAGGTAGTCATCGGGGGATTGATTTTTATAAGCATCAGTTATCATGCGGTTATCATAACGACATTCACCAAACAAGAGCAAATATCGTGGCGCATTTTGCGTGTCGCTTGCTTTGTCGTAAAGCATCTTTATGTAGCGCCTATAGGCAGAAGCATCGGGCGTTCCTGATGAGAATTCATTGTATAGTTGGTCTGCACGTACCACTTTTACACGTAGTCCATTCTTCTCACGGTGAGCTTGTGCCAAACGTTCGGCTTGTGCAACTAACTTGCCCGAAGCAGGCACAATTATAACATAGTCAATGTCCTGATCTGCATGTAGGTTTTGATTCTCAATTGTTCCTACAAAAGTAGGGCTATCATAGTTGGCAGCTATGTCAACCACTATATAGCGATCGGTAGCATCATTAGTAAAAGCTGTATAGGTGTTGCCTGACAAGGTACCGTTTAATTCAGAAACCGTGCTTTGTGCATTGCCTAATTTCCATATGCGTGTATTACTATCAGCCCCTTCAACTTTTAATAGCAACTGACCTATTTGGTCGGTAGTGAATGCATTTGAACATTGGGGCGTGAGTTGGCGCTTGTAGGTGGCGTATAGATAATTTAAACGCCCTTTTACTTCTGTTTTTACCACAAATCGGGCTTCATCACCTATCGTTATTTTAAACGAGCCAGTATAGCCTCGTGCACTTTCGCCATCACTTATTTTAGAAAAGTAACCACTTGCCAATGTTTGCGACTCGTTGTTAGCTTGATAGATGACAAAAGGTGTGCTTGCCCCTTGTGGAAGCCCCGAAAGGTCATAGGAAATTTGACACTCATCACCAGTATTTCCAGGCAAGCTGAGTTTAAAGGTGTGTCCTCCTTTCAATTCGTTATCATCAAAGAATTTACGACCGCCATTATACCAAGTGAAAGCTTCGTTGTCAATGACGGCATGATAAGTCACAGCAGTCACCTCTTTGGCATTTTCAGCAGAAGTAGCTTCAGCAATTTGCCATGTGGCGGGAGGCGTGTCGTCTTCAGCCTCAGTTAGGAAATAGTAGCTATAGTTTGAAAAAGTATTGCGTGTAAACTTTGTGTTACTATTCCATGTTATCAACCCTTCAGCATAGAATAATAGGGAGCCTTCACGACGATAGAGAGGAACTTCGTTTAAGTCATCAATAAGTGCATTCTTGCCAGTGAAAGTAAAGTTCTCATTGATGAGCCTTCCACCATAGCCATAGAGCTTGACTTTTGATGGATTACTAAACCCAGCTTTCTTTAGTTCAGCATCAGTTATTTGGTAAATGCCTTCTTTACTCACTCTTATTTTCACCCATTTACCTGTAGCCAATACTGAATTTTCAGCATATCGAGAGGCTTTTGCCGTGGCATATGCAGCCCTCACGATGGGGCGCATGTAGGACTTTATACCATGGTCGTGAATAGTATGCTTAAGCTCATATTGCTTAATGACGTACCAAGCACCTCCGCGTTTTACCACAGGCGTATATGACACGTCAACAATCGTTTCTCCGCGACTAATGCCACGATTAATGTTAAACTTTACTTGTTTTGAAGCTTCAAATCCACTATTACGCAAATCTTCGACCGCTTTGCGAGATAAGCGTTCGTATTCAGGATATTCTATGTGAAAACTAACAGAATCAGATGGCAAAAGATGTCCTAAGTTGAATTGTTCAACTTTGTGTAAGTCTTGTGCTTGTAAGTAATTTGCTAGTGCAAATGAGAGTAGGAAAGGTGATATCTTCATAGAGTGTGAAAGGAAGGGCGAATGCAGAGTCAAGTCGGGTTCAATAAATTAGCTATTTTTTATGCATTTAATTCGAGAGAATAAATGGCATGTTTTCGATAGAGTAGCAAAATCTCGTTTAACTCAGCTTTTAATAGCATGGTGCGAGATGGCAAATAGTAAAGTGTACCCCTTTAAAGAAACAATTTAGAGTGATGGTAATTAATATATCCCACCTCCCCTTATTGCCAATGTGGTGCAAATATAGTTGAAAGAACTGGAAGAAAACGCGAAATGACCAAAATACTTGTTTCGATTTTACGATTTTCAATCATATAGTAGCCTTACTTTACATAAAAGCTTACAACGTCACTATTGTTTAATTGTAGCGTAATGAAGTCATCGATGTGAACCTGCACTTCTTCAATGGGTAGTGGTAAAAGCAACAAATCGCCTTGACGCATAGTATAAAATTCGCTGATGCGAGCCACCTGTTTGTCAAACACTTGTGCCAACTGCTGCTTATTAAAAGTGGTTGAGAATGTTTGTTGATTAATGCACAAAGTAGCATCTGTTATGTTGTTAGGGGTGTGTATCGCCTTTTCAGGCACCACAACGGAATCGTCAAATCCCAAAGCCAAATCCCAGGGGCGAGCTTCATTTTGCATTTGAGTGAGCAAATCACGTGCCACGAAGTGAGCACTAATAGTCATATTATCGGCATCATAATATCGATTAGCAAATTGTGTGTGAATGCTACGTCCTAAACGATTAATGCGAATGCAAGCACACAGTTGCACCGTGCATCGTGATGCAAAGTCGGGAATGAAGAAGGGACGCTTTTGTATGAGTAATGCAGTATCAGGAATAGAAACTACATCAACATCATCATATAACGTTTCATCTTGACTATTATTGTGTATTAAGAATCGAAATATTTTCATTTTCAACTATAATTGGTTTGTTGTTAGAAGAGAGTGTGTGTGAGGCAAACTACAATGTCAATGTTTTATTACATATTAATTGTAGTTTGCCCTTTGGTATGCTATGAATTAGTAAAAGATATCACATGCGTTTTCTCTCCTTACTAATGTGTCTATTTTACATGTACGAAGGCACTAACGATTAAGAATAAACTTAATGCTCACACCAAAGTCTTGTGTGGTGACAGGATAAGAGCTTGATGTAAGTAGCGGTTTATTCATCTGTCGATCATAATAAGCCGTTAGCGTTAGGAATTTGCTTAATGCATAGTCGGCTGAGAATGACACTTGCACCGCCTTATTACCACTTGTGGCTTGCGTCAGTTGGGTCAGAATGTCGCGATTCAATGCACTTTGATTGCGTAGCGTAAAATCAAGGCGCAGATTTAAGTCGTTGGCAAAGCCTCGACTATTAGTTTGTGTTGACTTATTCGTTCCGCTACTGGCCTTTTTACTTCGTACCGTCTTTTTAGGGGCAAAGAGGTTTAAATCGGCAATTTTGTACCCTAAGCCAATAACAAAGTCGTTTGACCGTGTTTCAGACAATTGCTGTGACGTCATGCTGAGCATTAATACACGTGTCTTGCGCATTTCGACCTTAGCCGTAAGGTTATTTTGAAAAGTCATATCAACACCAATGAGAGGTGAAAAACTTTCGTTGATGCTAACGGTCGAAACATCGTACATACAACTTGGAATGGGGTTACCTGAAGCAACATCATTGATGAAGCCAAAACCATTCATGTATTCCATGTAACTAGTGTATGTGTTATAAGAGCCTATAGAGTAAACACTTTTGTAAGAGTGGTTTAAGTTAAAACTCTTGAACACTTTCTTCATCTTAGGCAATTTGGCTAAACCACCATAGCTAATACTCCAGTTAGGAAGCATTTTTAGTATTGAAGGGAAAATGTCCAAACCAGAACCGCCCATTGTGTATGCATTTAAAAATGCGGGAATCATCACTTCGGGCGAGTAGGAACTCACCGTTCCGTTGGCAGGATCGAATTTTTCGCCAGCTAAGGTTGACCCAGTGGGGTAGTGAGCGCCAGCATACAAGCCCTCCACTTGCTGCTGATAGCTGGCAAGGGAATTAACAAACTTATTAAAGGTCTTGCTCTTATACCCCTTGTCGGGCGATCCCGTTTTCTCAAAGGCCGAACCAATTGAGATAGTAGTCATAGAGAAAGAACCCGTTTGCGTTGTGGGCATACCATCAAACATAAATTGTATGCTGCGGTTGCGAGTTGTGTTGTGTGAGGCGTTGAGGTCAATTTTTACATCACGTAAAGGTTCAAGCGTAGCTCGCAATTGCAGAGATTCGTTAAGGGCAGATGTAGCAGGAGTTGTGACACTATCAGCCATTAAGAGCCACCCACGTTCTGCCGCTTTACGCACATACCCCTCGTTAGTAGTTCCGAATGCGAAGTCGAGTCCAGGCGAAAGCATGCCAGTATTTTTGCCTTGTCCAAAAACATCACCCACGTTAGGTAAGAAACCAGGCACATTTAGGTTAAACCGATTGGTGTAATTAATGCTGACATTACGTACCATCATCAAAAATCGTGTACCCATTTGCAAAGCTTTGTACCATCCTTGATCCTCCTTACGCTTTTTCGGAGTAACAGTAACCTTAATGCGTGCAGTATCTTTTGATAGAATTTCAATTTTGTTATTATCTAACACCTTAAAACGCAAGGGGTAACGTGAACCATCAGTGCGTAAGGCCGTTACGCGCAAATGCTTAGAGCGTTGGTTGTGTTGCAAGGTTTGAGTAGTGTCGGCCTTTAGTGTCAGTTCCTTTTTGAAATTCTTTTTTTGTTCATCCTGCTTTGCTTTGTTTTTGGGCGTTTGCGAATATTTTTTATTCACCTGCTTCAAAAATTTAGAATGGTTGTAAAGAGTTTCAAAGTTCAAGCGCCCGTTACCAGTTATGTTGCGAGAGTTGCTGATGGTGTTACCCAAAGTTGAACCATCTTGTAACTCAGAGCCACGAGCCCAATTATAGGTAGCATTATAGGAAACGTCAGCTGTTAGCCAATCAAACAGAGGAAGCTTGTTAAGCGGCAACTTCCACGAAAAGTCGAAGTTTTGCTGATAGGTTAAAGGACGTCCTAATTGCTTGATGCTATGCCACACAGAGTCTTTCCATGCAGAGTAGCGGTCGGGGTAGAGATCTTTGTTAACCGCCGTATAAGGTTGCTCAATTTCAGCATTTGTACCCGATGTAAAGTTAGCGTGGATGTTCTTTGTTAAGTCCCAACGGAGTTGGAATGAACGGTTCCACAAAAAGTCGCTCGACCAAGTCAAGGGCAACGATTGATTGTTAAGGTTTTCCATGTCACGCTCCTGCAATTCGTAGTAAGAGCGATTGATGTCAGAGTTAAACCCAACGTTTTGCGGTAGGAAGTTAAAGCTTTGATCCTTTAAGATACGGAACCATTTAGACTTGCTCTTAGACTTTTTAAAGGGTTCAAAAGCCTTTAGGTTAGGAGCCCAATTATAGTTAAAAGAGTACTTCCAGTTTTGATCCTTTTCCCAAGCAGTAGTTTCCCCCGTAGTGTTACGGGTAGAATAAGCATAGCCGAATGTAAAGTTTGCAGGGTCATAAGGCATAGGATGCGCTTTTGTAGCAATATTAAGACGTGCGCCTGAAATGCTAAAGTTCTTATTAATGACCACCTTTTCGGCAATATTTCTAAGCGAATCCTTTTGTGATTTCTTAGGCAAAGCATCTAACGCATCTTTTAACTCCATATCGGTGTCAAGCGGATTGTATCGAGGCGAGGTGCGTTGTTTGGCATATGAATAATATATAGGTGCATTCAATTTAGCCTTCTCGGGCAAGAGCTTGCCGGCATTCACATTCGTTGTAACCGAGTATTCATACAAGTTGTCGTCACGTCGTTGGCTCACAGTTTCCTCTAATCCGCCAAAGCCCTCCGTTTCGATGTGGCCAGTAAGGTTCACCGTAGCCAAGTCAGACAGTTGAATGTTCAACTGTGACTGAGCTGCCCAGCCCCCTTTGTTAGTAAATTGTTGGAGTCGCAACTCGTTGGCCCATACCTCAACATTTTGAATGCTGCGTGAATTATTACGCACACCAATCATAATAGTGCGTACTTCGCCCAATGAAGGGTTACCCATTACGCTCACCTTGTTAGCAGGTCGAGCTGGGTCGTATTCAGAATAGAGTTGTGCGTATGAGGCCGTACCCAAAGCCTTCTGACGATTACGATTCTTTTTAGTATCAGTTAGTAGGCTAAGGTCAATATCAAGCATATTGTCTTCAGGCCACACAATTCGTGCGTTAGCCGTATTGTCGGCATATTTATTAGCGGGCGTAATCTTTAGCGGAATTTCATATTCGTAGAAGTTGCTTTTATAGTCCGACCCCAAACGAATAAATAAAGATGTTTGTCCATCCTCTACCGCCTGTTCGCCAATAAGTGAGTTAGCATGAGCAAACATTTGCAAATGCTTGTAACGCCTTAAGTCAAGCGACGTGTTTTTGTATACCGCACGAGCATCTCCGCTTGATAGTTGCTTAATGGTGAGCGACAAAGCTTGTTCGTTGTTTTGCAAAATTTGAGTTTGGCCAGGGTCCACCACACGGCTAATGCCAGGAGGCATAATGTAGTTAACTGGCTCTTTCGCATTATTCTCCTCAAAGTTAACAGCACTCACTTCAAGCGTACCACTCACTTCAGGAGCTTTGCCTTGGTATAGGGCTTGTTCATATGATCGCCATTCGCCATGCACCAAGTTAAGAGTGGCAAAACGCAGCACAACAGGCTTATCAAATCCCGTCAAGAACATACGCATGAATCGGATAGACGAAAAATCAGAGATACCCCCTTCACGCTTTTCGTATTGGTCAACAGGAATGCGGAATTGGTACCACGTATATTCGCGTGTTTTACCATCGCGAGTTTTTTGATTCGCTACTCGTTTATCGACGATGTAGTTTTGTCCTACCTGCATAGCCCCCTCATCAATACGCACGTGGTATTGATAGTACTTTTCATACTCATTAAGTGTGAAGTCCTGGTTAATATCCTCCACATCAGGTTGAGTTTTATAAGCCGTACTATACTTTTCAGGTGAATTATCAGCATCAACCGAGTTACCATTAGGGTTATTGATGTATTTGTAACGATCAAGAATAGAACGATTCTCGCGGTCATAGTCAGTGCCACGATAGTAGTGATATTTGTCGGCAGAAGGAGCAAGTAAAATGCTATCATAAACAGCGGGACGCACTTTACTTTGTATGGCTGAGAGAAAAGCCGCGTAAGCAGGGTAAGCCTTTTCTTCCTCCGAACTTAGGCCATTCAGTCCAACATCCTGCTTAGCACGTGAGCCGCTGGCTGTGTTAAAGGCATAGGTAACCGTGTTTTGTGTAGGCACACGTCCCCATATAGTTTCGGTGTATTGTGAAGGGTCACCATCAACGGGCAATCCGCTTTCGTAGAATTTTTTACCATCCTTCAAAACATCCTCACTAATTTCGCCCAAGTTAAAGTATAGGTCGCCGCTGAATGTAGAGCCAGCATCCCGTGCTTTAATAAATGGGTCAAGCATCCAAAATTCAATATATTCGATGTTAGCCGCTTCAAAGTCTGAAGTTTCAAGCTTACGCATCATTCCGCCCCATCTTTGCTTAGGATTGAGCAAGTGTCCATCTTGATCAAGTGAAGGATCAAGGTTATAAGGGCCACGTTCGTTAGGGTAGAAGGCCAAATTCAGCACATTAAGCGTATTCGACTCTTGCATGTTCACACTCTTGTTAGGGAAGAGTTCGCTTTTGTACACCTCGCGCACATCGGGGTCCGAGAGCTGGTTCAAGTCATTCTTAATGTGGCTTGGAGTAAGGCTTGATGAACGACGTGTAAAGAGGGGGTCAATATAATACCAAGCCAACAAGGCACGATTGTAGCCATAACGCACATCGTTGGTTAACTTCGACTCATTAAACATAGATGGAACACTTGACAAACTCCATTCCTTAGGATTTGAAATATCAATTTCGCTCTTAGAGTTTTCGAAGTCATCAATGTACGAAGCATTTCCTTGCGCCCCTTGGCTTTTGCCTGCCACAAGTTGTGCAAATTCAGCAGTGAAGTTAATGCTCGAAGGGGCAGTGCAATGAATAAGAGGTAACTTATTTAACCAGTCAGTAATACGTTGACTTTGTTTCTTCCATGACAGGTTAAGTCCCCAAAGCGTGTTGTTCAAGGGTTCTGCACCCATTGACACCTTTGTAGTCAGCGGCTTTTCGCCTAAGTGCATGAACGTACCCCCCATTTGGAAGTCTTTGCTAAAGTCATATTGAAAGTTCATGCCAAACATAGTTTTGCGTTGCATGCCATAGTCAGAGTTACTTTCAAGACTTACATTGACGTTTGTACCAGCGTCTAAAATGCTCTTATTTAAAATGTGCACCACACCCGAATAGTAGTCAACCGTGTAGTCAGACCCCTCAGTAAGAGTTTGTCCACCAGCTGTAACCACCACCGATCCACGAGGAATGTTCATGGCACCCAATTGAATTTCATCATTACGTGTAGCTTTATATTGCCCCGTAATCATGAATTTATTCTTTTCAGCAATTTGTTTAGCAACGGTACGTATCGAATCATATAACTCCTGGAATATGTACTTATTGGCCACATCAGTGTTGCCAATAGCTTTAGCTAACGACGAGCCAAAAGGTTCAACAACGGGGAAGAAAATACGACCGCTTGAAGCATCAATTGTATACCCTTCAACAAAGTCGAATATACCATTAGCTCCAATTTTGTTATTATTGTCTAATCGGTCAAGCCCCACCAATTGCAGAATTTTTTTGTCCTTCAGTCCAGGTTCAGGAATATAACTTAAGTATACGCCAGCTGTGTCAGAGAGTAATTTAATATCAAGTTTAAATTTATCTTTTTGAACCGAAGTAGCACCCAGCGAATATACATTCTTCATCATCAGGTTCCAGTTACCCATTTGTGGCGTACAAGCTGTGTTCTTAAGCGTTTTCACAAAGAGCACATCTTTATTGTCTTTACGGTCAGAAGACAATTCGCCCACTTGGTAAGTTTGTCCCTTAAAGGTATATTCATATGCCACAGCAAGAACTTGGTCAGTTTGTAATGACTGTTTCAGCGAAATGTAGCCGAGCGAAGTGTTAATAGAATACTCTGAACTTGATAGTTTACGTGCCGACTCTAACTTTTCGTAATCCACTCCACCCACCAGTCCAGCTCCATCAAGCGTAGTAGTAGCTGTTGAGATGTTTCGAGCCGATTCAAGAGTTGAATTCAGCGTGCCATAGAGCGAGTTAGCGTTGTTAGTAGGGTAGGTTTCGCCCCCTGGCACCCATAGTTTGTTGGATATGTGGTCGTGTTCAGCCAAATCAGTAAAGGCTACAATATTACGGGTGTCAGTAGTAGCCCCAGTTTTGTTTGTAACCCAAACTTCGATGCGCTTAATAGTAATGCCCGATGTAATGTTAGGCAATTGGCGCATATTTTCGTCATAATGGTCGCGAAAGTAGTGTGAAAGGAAAAAGTGGCGATTCTCGTCATAAGCATCGGCCGAGAACTCAAAACTTTGCAATTGTGCGCCCCCCTTTGTACTAACGCTTGATGATGAAGACTTTTTTTGTGCCACAACCGTTGAAAGTTTGAGTTTACCAAACTGCATATCGGTACGCACACCGAACAAAGAAGTAGCCCCGCGCACTAATGAAGAGTTCGTGGGCATGCTCACATTACCCGCCTCAATAAGTTTAATGATTTCATCTTCTTTACCCTCATAGCGCAACTTGAGATTTTGGGCATCAAAGTCAAATGTGGCTTCAGAGTTATAGTTAAAGTCCATGTTCACTTTGTCGCCCACTTTCCCGTTGAGGCTCAGGTTAATTTTTTCGTCAAAGTCAAAGCCAAACACCTTACGATTACGTTCTGATAAACTTGGATTGTCAGTAAAGCGAGTGTTAGCACCAATTTTAAGTTCGGCCGAGCCTTGCGTTTTAATGCGTACGCCACCTGGGCCAAAGATCTTATTCATTGGTCCAAGGTCAAAGTGCATGTCAGTAAAGTCAAATTTATCCTTCCCATTCTTTTTAAACTCCTCTGCATTCTTTGTGCGATAATAGTTGGCAATAGACCGCTTCATCATGAGGTCTTGATATTCTTGCCACGACAAAGAGAAGGGAGTGTCAAGGTATTCATCGCCCAGTTTAGTTCCCAACATATACCCACCTGTGACGTCATCATAGGTAGCTTCCGTTTTTAAGTTATCAGGATTTTTTAAGTCAAAAGGCCCACTTACTGTGTCAGCAAGCGTGGTAAACGATGTTTTCTTTACTTTAGGCAAAGAGTCATTATCCGCAGTCGTAAGCGCCTTATTTGTTGTGTTAAGTGCAGCAACATTATGGCTTGATTGCGGTGCTATATAGAAATGCATAAATGCTGCCTGACCAACCCCAATGCTAATAGAGGCCAGTGCGAGCAGCAGTATGTAGAACGTACTTCTCAATGGTTTATATGTATATTAACTCCGTTGGCGCAAATAGCGGTACACGTGATAACAAGTAAGCTATGCATTACCTATTATGTGAAAGTTAAAATAGTAGGAAGCTAAAAAAGAACTTAGCAAACAACCCCATTAACTCGTTTACGAATTTCGCCAACGCATATATTAAAGCGTCTTGTATAAAATTGATTCAGTTTTTTGAATACTTGTAGCAGACAAAATTATGTTATTCAAATGCCCATAAAGGCGTAGTTACAACATCTTTAGTGCTTTTTTAATAATACCTTCAACAGGTGTGTCGGGAGCATCTTTAACAATCTGCATCACAACCTTTTGTGTAGGAGCAGGTGCAAAGCCTAACACAGCAAGCGCCTGCACAGCCTCTTCAACCAAAGGCGATGTGGCCGAAACAATTGCATTATTATTGTCTGCGTTAGCGTTGTTAGCATTCAAAAATGCAGTCATTTTATCCTTTAAGTCCACAATAATGCGTTGAGCAGCTTTTGGACCAATCCCCTTTACACTTTTGAGTGAACGTACATCCTCCGTTTGAACGATGTTAGCCAAGTCAGCAGGTGTAAAGGCTGAAAGAATCATGCGCGCAGTTTGTCCTCCCACCCCCGAAACGCTCAGTAAGAGAACAAACAAGTCACGTTCAATACGTGTGGCAAAGCCAAAGAGCAAGTAGGCATCTTCACGTATGACCTCGTAAACGTAAAGCCGCGTCTCTTTTTTATTTTGAATAGCCGTGTAAGTATTGAGCGAAATGCTGAGGCCATAGCCTACGCCATTGGCTTCAATAATAGCCATAGTAGGTGTAACCTCATCAACAACGCCTCTGATGTATTCTATCATGTTATAACGAGTGATTCGTTCGTTTATTGTGTAATGTTGAATGAAAAAAATATAGTTAGCTTCATGCGTCCAAACAGGAGCGAACTATATAGAAGTTGTTTAAACTTTTCTGACGAAGATTAAGTTTGAAGTGATATCTCTTCAGAAATTCAATCATTCCATTTTTTTTGAGTTGCTTCTTCTATAAGATGGTATAAACCGATAGCCGAGAATCAAGCATGTTTGTTATCTTTGCCGATGTGCAGCGCATCTTAAAAAGATAAAGAGGCAAATTTTGAAATATATAAAAGTATAGACAACTTCAAAGATTATTTGCGAATCAAGTGTAAAAACTCCTCGCGAGTTTTCTCCTGATTAAAAGCTCCGCAAAAGTCAGACGTAACGGTAGTAGAGTCATCCTTTTCAACCCCACGCATTTGCATACACATATGTTTGGCCTCCACCACCACCATAACCCCTAATGGCGAGAGTGCCTCGTTAATGCAATCTTTTATTTGCTTAGTAAAGCGCTCTTGCACCTGCAAGCGATGTGAGAAGATGTCCACTACACGTGCCAACTTCGAAAGCCCCGTTATGTAGCCATTAGGGATGTATGCTACATGAACTTTACCATAGAAAGGCAACATATGATGTTCGCACAAAGAGTAAAACTTAATGTCCTTCACAATAACCATTTGGCTATATGGCTCTTTAAACTTAGCCGAGTTGAGAACCGCTTGTGGGTCCATTTCATAACCTCGCGTAAGCGTTTGCATAGCTTTAGCCACGCGTAGGGGTGTTTTGATTAAACCTTCACGTTCAGCGTCTTCGCCCAACAGTTTTAATATTTCATGATAGTGGTGTTGCAATTGTTGCAACTTTTCATCATTGTCCATAAGTTGGAATCGTATTGTTTTCGGTGGGTAACACTCACATTTGTGCTCCCATAAATGTTAAACTTAAAAATGTGTACTCTTTGGGTACGTTGATTTCTTGGGTTACGGGTTAACGAGTTAGGGGGGGGAGGTAACGGTTAACGAGTGAATGGGTAAGTATGTTATATGGTACTTATTCAGCTAAGGCCTGAATGGTAAGAAATTAAGAAGTCCAGCAAACTTACCTGTTACCCTGTTAACTTGGACAAACTTACCCTTTACCCTATTAACCCTTTACCCCGTTGTTAGCCAATTTTTGCGTCCTAATAAGGAATGTTAACCTCGCTTGCAACTATGCGCACCTCATATGATATGTGCGAGCGTCGAATCAGTCGAACGTATTTTTGCGCTTCCTCACGTGTTTTAAAATCGCCCACATGCATCACCCAACGTGGAGCCTCAAAACTTGCATATGATGCCAACTCAGGAAATTTTGATCGACATTTATTGCCCATCTTAATAGCTTTTTGCTTGTCGGCACGTGAGTTACCTCCCGTAAAGATGCAAATGCGGTAGCCACGGGCTTTATGGCGTGCTCGGTTCACGTATGAGTGATAGGCGTTATGGCCACCACTATTAACATTCCTCTCTTCATTACGTGTAGCGTGCTGTCGTGAACTATTTACGTTCTTGTTCTCTTTGCTTTGGCCTGCGTTGTGAGTAGTATTGTGCGAAGCATTAGCAGAGTTGCTGCCTACCGCATGGTTGGCAGGAGTGTTAGTAACATTCCTCTTAGGGATTTTGGCATTAGGCGTAGTGGTTGCTACAGGTTTACCATTAGTCATGGGCAACGTAACGGCACGATTGTTAGTGGCTGTTTTTTTTACAGCCTTTTTGCCGTTCACCACTTGGTCTATTTCAGCCGAATGATTAACCACCACCGTTCCTTTTCCAGCTTCGTTTTGACGTAGTTTCTCGGTATAAGTATTCTGTGCGTTCAGTTGAAGCGCAAAGAAAGAGAGAGCAATGAGAATTTTAATAGATTTCATGAGCGCATATAAAATACAAAAAATGAACGCGGAACACACCCTCCCTTGTGTGTTGTGTTAGTCACAACATACGCGTGTTAGCAGAACATCCCAATACACAATAGCGTGTGTTCCGCATTCAAATTACAATCAAGCTTGTTGGGGCAAATTAAGCCTTCCAAGCATCAATGATGCCCTTGAAGTCGGCAGCCTTAAGTGCAGCGCCACCAATCAAGCCACCATCAACGTTAACCTTAGAGAAGATCTCCTTGGCATTTGAAGGCTTGCAGCTACCGCCATAAAGGATAGAAACATTTTCGGCAGCTTCAGCACCAAACTTGTCGGCAATGGTTTGACGAATGAAAGCATGCATCTCTTCAGCTTGATCAGCAGTAGCTGTTTTACCAGTACCAATAGCCCAAACGGGTTCATAAGCCAAGATGATGTGTGAGAATTGTTCGGCAGTAAGGTCGAAGAGTGAACCTTCAAGCTGAGCCTTTACAATTTCGTTTTGCTTACCAGCTTCGCGATCTTCAAGCACCTCGCCGATGCAGAAGATAACATCAAGATTGTTCGCAAGAGCCAAGTTCACCTTCTCCTTCAAAATTTCGGGAGTTTCGTGATAGTAAGCACGACGTTCGCTGTGGCCAAGGATAACATAGTTAGCACCTGTGCTCTTTACCATTTCGGCAGAAACCTCACCTGTGTAAGCACCACTTACCTTGTCAGCGCAGTTTTCAGCACCCAAGCCAATGATGTTAGAGTCGATGATGTTGGCTACTGAAGCAAGGTGAATGAAAGGAGTGCAGATGATAACACCACAGTTGGGTTTGTCAGCAGTCAGAACCTCATTCAGTTCTTTAGCCAAAGCAACACCTTCCTGTAAATTCTTGTTCATCTTCCAGTTACCTGCAACGATTTTCTTTCTCATGATTTTTTTGAGTTTAAAACGTTTAACGTAAATATGATGTTTATAAAATTTATGTCCAATCCACATAGAGTCAAGCAACACTATAATGCATAGCGGAATAACAAACCACAGCACGAGTGTGGTGAGAGGGTGATGGTAAGAGGGGGTAACTCCCCATTGTTTAATGTCAGTTTCCACGTTGTCCACCTCGGGCAAATTATTATTGCTCCATTTGTTAACAACGAAGCCATTGTGTAGCAACATCAGGCCAGGGGTAGAACGCACCATCGTGCTCAACTCAGTGTCTTCAGCCATTAATATAGGGTAGGCCGCCCCTGTGCGGTCAATCCAGTTAGCCACGTCCTTTCCCGTTGACGAAGTAGCCATGTAGAATGCGTAATGGTGGTCGTGACAATAGTCGTACAAGTCGTTAATGCGGTCACAACAACCATCGTCGGCAGTTATTGTAGATGGAACTGTGAGCAAAAAGGTATATCCTGTGTCGGCTACAATGTCTAATGTGCGGTCATCACCAGTGCGTGCATCGGCTAAGTAAAAGTTGGCCAGTTTTTTACTCTTTGGGTTGTCAACCTCGCCCATTAGTGCTGCGCGGATGTTGACACCTGGGGTATAGGCTGAGAAATCGAGAATGGGCAAGTAATGTAATGAATAGAGAGCTAAGCCAATGGCGTAAATCCAAGCATAGATTGAAATAACCCAAGTGTTACGTGCTGTTACCAATCGTCGGTGGGGAATGCGCAAGAATTGCACAACTAAGGCAGCTGCTAAAAGCAGAACGTTCTTAACTAACGTTTGTGCATTAGTTAAAGTAATGGCATCGCCAAAACAACCGCAATCAGTCACAGGATCTTTTACATAAATCCAAATGGTGATAAGGGTGAACCCTGTCATAAACAGCGTAATCACTCGAGTAGTGAAGCGTCGATGAGCACCTAAGAACAAGTAAACCCCTAAAACAAATTCAATTGAGCCTAATGCGGTTGCAACAAATTCTAATAACAACGAATTGTCGCTAAACTGTAAGCCTACGGCTGCGGCATAAGCATGTAATTTGTGGGTCATGCCCATGGGGTCGGCCACTTTTACAAAACCTGAAAATACAAATGTGCAGCAAAGCAGTAAGCGGCAAATTATATGTATTATTTTGTAAGCGTAGCTCAGTCCTTTACACAGCATGGTTCATTTTCAATTGTTAATTTGATGAGTCCAAAAACTGCATAGTTGAGCATGTCTAAATAATTAGCAGCAATGCCTTCGCTTACTAACGTTTGGCCATGAAGAGACTCAATTTGCTTGGTGCGATACAACTTCATAAAGATGAGGTCGGCATACGAACTTACGCGCATGTAGCGCCATGCTTCGTTGTAGTCATGGTTTTTCTTTAACATTAAGTCAAAGGCTCTTTTTGCTTCATTATCATATAGCTTAGTAGCTTCGTCAATGCTTAAATCTTCAGCATCAGCTACACCTTTTTCAAGTTGAATGAGTGCTATGATGCTATAATTAACAATACCAATAAATTCGGGGATGATGCCTTCGTCTATTTTTGAGCATCCCTTTATTTGCAGTGAACGAATGCGTGCAGCTTTAATAAAAAGTTGGTCGGTCATTGTTTCAGGACGCATTACGCGCCAAGCTGTACCATAGTCGTGCAGTTTTTTTACAAACAAGTCTCGACAGTTTTGCATTACTTGTTCAAATTCTTCTTGAGTATTGAAATGTGCCATAGGGGCTATCTGATATTTTGTTTTCAGTTGCAAAATTACAAAAATAATGTTCAGTGACAAGTCTATATAGTATAATAAGTGGGTGTTCAAAATTATTTTTATTCAACTTCCTAATTTAGTAAAGGCGGGCTGAAGGCCCAATGAAGCCTGCCCTTATTAAATCAGGACTTCATTTTTTATTATATAGCATACTTACTTGTTTACCCGTTAACGAAGAATTCTGCCAATGGGTAATACATGCCAAAGTATATTGACCGAGGTTGCGGATATTGTGTGTAAGCACAATAAGGGGACATAGATAACGTTCAAACTTATAGGACAATATTACTCCACAAAGCCCCAGCCTTTTCGTTAAGTGGGGCTTGCTTTTGAAAAAATCTCCCTCGAAGTTCTTTTTTTTACAGCGTTAGGGGGAGAATTTTTGTTTTTTTTGAGTTTTACCAGACAACAATAATAGACAATGGTTTTTCATGTCCTGCGGCATCGGAGTCGTGCTGAGTTCTTTTCTGCTACAGATTTTGTAAAAAGAAAACAGCAGAAACTCTGAAGTTCAAAAATACTGCTGCGAAGGTAAGGCGAATGATTTGATGTGCATTGGGTGGGTAATTAATACCTACCTACTCAAATCACATACTCTGTACAAAAGGTGTTGAATATTAAGTAGAGGTGGGGTAAAAATATTGTTTTCGCATTTTGTTAAAGGAGTCTGTTTTTCTTATTTCATACGAAACGATTAGTGTGTTTTTAGCCTAACTTGTGCTATGCTTTGGGGCTTAGCGCAAAAATATAGCACGATTGGGGGGTGATACTAACGTTTGGCGCGTATGACATATATCGTATATTTCAAATAACATACCCGTTGGCGGAATTTCAGGTTAACGGGTTAACAAGTTGACAGGTTAACAAGTAAGTATGCTTTACACCACTTATTATGTTAAAGCCAGAATGACAAGAAACTTAAAAAGCTTGGCAAACTTACCTGTTAACCCGTTAACTTGTCAACTTGTTTACTAATTCCGCCAACGCGTATAACATGTAAATCACATTATCCCAAAAATGCTAAGCCCCCTCCCTTAGTGCCTAAGCATGCCTTTAAAATAAGCCGATACTTTATTGCCAATCGAAAAAGAAGTATTACTTTTGCAATAAATATCAACACATTACGTTTTATGTAGTGTGCACAGAGGGTGACGTGTCTGCTAAGGGTTTCGCCACCTTTTTGATGTAAATGATTAAAGTAAAAAAATAAGATAGCAAATAAAAAGATATGATATTCAAAAAGTTACTACTTACGTTGTCGCTGATATGTTGTTATGCATCGTCGGCCTTGGCACAGTCGAGTATGACAGATGATCAAGTTCTACATTTTATGATGCGTGAAAATGCCCGTGGTACTTCACGTTCAGAAATCGTAACGAGCTTGATTGAGCGTGGTGTGCAAATAGAACAAATTCGTCGCATACGTGATAAAGCCGAGAAACAAAATAATGGTGACATTGTGGGAGCACGCAGTACAAAAAATGCGCAAAATGTGAATTCACGTTTGCGTAATCCTAACGGAGATAAGCGCGACTTGAAAGGTGATAATCAGCGTAGCGGACAAACTCAGAAAATAGATGAAAGTACCTTGTCTGAGAAGCAATTGCGCATTTATAAGCGTAATCGTAGTAAGGATTATATGGACGAAATGGATGAAATTTTGCCTGATTCGTTAGATGAGGATGACTACGATAATGAGTATGGTGGATACTCTCGTAATAAACGAAAGATAGAGGTGTTTGGCCGTAATATATTCAATAACAAGAAGTTAACGTTTGAGTCGGATATGAATATTCCCACTCCACAGGATTATCGTTTGGGAGCGGGTGATGCTGTGTATGTTGATGTGTGGGGGGCTTCGCAAGAGCGTTTTGAAGATACAATTTCGCCCGATGGCACTATTAACATACAATCGTATGGCCCGATTAACTTGAGCGGTTTGACTGTGGCACAAGCTAACCAACGATTGCGTGCCACCTTGGGTAAACGCTATGGTGGATCGAATATTCGCTTGACTGTAGGACAAACCAAAACCATCACAGTAAACGTGATGGGTGAGGTAAAGAATCCTGGAACTTACACCTTATCGGCATTTGCTACAGTATTTAATGCTCTTTACATGGCAGGTGGTACAAATGATATAGGTACACTACGTAACATAAAGATTTATCGTAATGGCCGATTGATTTCTACCTGCGATATATATGATTACATACTAAATGGTAACATGAAAGGCAATGTTCGCTTGGCTTCAGGCGATGTAATCACAGTTGATCCTTATGAGTGCTTGGTAAACATAACAGGCAAAGTAAAGCGTCCTATGTATTATGAAATGAAGCATAAGGAGAGTGTTGGCACGCTTATTAAGTATGCAGGTGGCTTTCGTGGTGATGCTTACCAAGGCAACGTTCACCTAACGCGAAAGGCTGGAGGTGAATATTCGGTATATTCAATTGACGAGTTCGAACGTAATTCGTTCCAGTTGGCCGATGGTGACTCTGTGGCAATTGATAGTACTTTGAACAGATATCGTAACATGGTGGAAGTGAAGGGGGCTGTGATGCGTCCTGGTATGTACCAAATGGATGGTAACATTACAACTATACGTCAATTGATTGAAGCTGCGGGCGGCTTGAGCGAGGATGCGTTTGTAACACGTGGCTTCATACATCGTCGTAAGGAAGATAGAACGCTTGAAGTTGTGAATGTGGACATAAAGGGTGTGATGGACCATACGGTGGCAGATATTACGCTCAAAAATGAAGATGTGTTCTATGTCCCGTCAAAAAAGATAATGCAAGAGGAACGAATTTTAACCATAAATGGTGAGGTAAATTACCCTGGTGTTTATGATTATGCAGATGGCACAACCATTGAGACTTTGATATTGCAAGCTGGTGGTTTAAAGGATGCAGCCTCGTTGGTGAAGGTGGATGTTTCGCGACGCTTGCGCAATAATGAGGCATCGAATGTTTCATCGCAGGTGGCACAGGCTTTCAGCCTATCATTAAAGGATGGATTTGTGGTAGATGGCCAACCCGGCTTTGTTCTGCAGCCATTTGATGAGGTGTTTGTGCGCCGTTCGCCAGGCTATGTGGAGCAGCAGCATGTTTCGGTTGAGGGTGAAATAGCCTTTCAGGGCACATATGTGTTGAAGAGCAAGGGCATGCGCTTGTCTGATTTAATTAAAGACGCTGGTGGGTTGACCAAGGAGGCTTATGCCTTAGGTGCTCACCTTGAACGTACGCTCACTCCTATTGAAAAATTGAAGCAGCAGACGCTTATAAAGATGGCTACAGATGCCGACTCGGTGGATATGAAGAAACTTGAGTTAGGCGATACGCAGTATGTGGGCATCAACTTGCAGGAGGCTTTGGCTCACCCTGGTTCAAATCAGTGGGACATTGTATTGCGCGATGGTGACCGTTTGGTAATACCACAATATAACAACACGGTTTCAATCAATGGTCAAGTAATGTATCCTAATACGGTTGCCTATAAAGAGGGTGCAAAACCGAGTTATTACATCAACCAAGCGGGTGGATTCGGAAACCGTGCTCGTAAGACACGTGCTTTTGCTGTTAATATGAATGGTACGGTAACGCGCATTCATTCGTCAAAGCATATTACTCCAGGTTGCACCATATTGGTTCCAGCAAAGCCTAAACGTAAGCGTATGTCGTTCAGCGAGATTCTCTCACTTGGTACGATGACTGCTACACTTGGTACGGTAATCGCAACTTTGGTTAAATAAGAGAATACGTAGCTTTTTCTGTTGCTCCTTGTCCTCCCCCTCTCTCTACATATACGTATGATGTGGGGGGAGGAGAGAGGAGAAAATGAAACAAAACATGATGTATGGAAAATAGTTCATTAAGTTTGGGCAGTATTATTTCGTCAATCAAAGGGCATAAGTGGCTTTTTGTGATAGTTATGAGCATTGCCTTAGTATTGAGTGTGATAGTAGCTTGGGGTACACCCAAGCTTTATGAGTCATCGTCGAGTCTTGCTGTTGAATCAAAAGAGAGCAGCCCTATTGGTGGCAATATGAGTTCGTTAGCATCGTTGGCAGGTGTGAATTTGTCAAAATCGAATGATGCGATTGTGCCAGACCTTTATCCGAATGTGGTTGAAACAAATGATTTCCTTGTAGGGCTGTTAAGTTCTCATGTTCGTCCTAAGGGCATGAAACGTGATATTACCTACATAGACTACTTGCAGCATTACCAAAAAAGTTCGTGGACTATGCAAGCTTTAAAGGCTGTAGCTTCATTGGTAATGAAGGAGAAGCCTAAAAAGGTGGTGAAGGCAAAGGATATCAACCCAGAAGAGTTAACGAAGGAGCAAGATGCTTTGGTTGAAGGAACCAAAGGTCGCATTTTGTGTACGGTTGATAAAGAGAACAATATTATTAACGTAAAAGCGTATGCGCAAGATGCGTATGTAGCTAAGCAATTGGCCGAAACAGTAGGCAAGCAATTGCAAACGTTTATGACGGACTATAGAACGAATAAGTCGCGCGTGGATTTGGCTTATTATGAAAAGCTGAAAAAGGAAGCTTATGCGCGTTATGTAAAGGCACAACGCAAGTATGCCGTTTATAGTGATAGCCATACAGACCTTACGTTAAAGTCGTATCAGTTAGAGTCAGACGCGCTTGAAAATGACTTGCAATTGGCTTATAACAATTATTCGCAGGCATGTACTCAAGTCGTAATGGCTGAAGCAAAGGTGCAAGAGCGCACCCCTGTATTTACTGTGCTCGAAAAGCCCTCTGTGTCAATTATGGCTGTGTCGCCTAAAAAGAAACTCATAGTGTTGGCTTTTATGTTTGTGTCATTTTTTGCCACAGCATGTTATGTGCTGATTAAGGATCAATACACGAATGCGCGTAATGAAAAGGTTGCTGCGCAAACGCAACAAACGGCAGAGCTGGAGCAGAAGGCGGAGGCATAAACGTGGGGCTATATGATAGGGCGTCCAGAGGTTCGTCTTTTTTTTTAATCACACAAGTTAGATTGTAAATAACAACAATGTTGAAAACGGTGCAAAGCAATAACAAGTATATTCGTATGGGTGGCAATTTTTTGCTATTCATACTTATGTTTATTGTAATGCTCGATCCTACGAACTCTGTATTACACTTAAAAAATTTGGCTTTTGTGGCATTATTAGGATATAGCATAGTGTTTTATAAGCCTGTGCTTGACTATTTGCCATACATTATAATGCCATTTGTGGCTATTGTTTTTAGTTACATATCGGCCACGGTTATGGGGAATCCTGTTGATGTTGAATTTTTTATGGGAACCATAAAGGGGTTTTCGATGTTGTTATTGTTGTTATGGGTGCCTTATTATAACGTGCTCAAAATAACCAAAATTACATCGCTCATACTGAGTATTGTGGCCTCTATACTTTTTATACTTGTTATGTCGAACGAGTTGATTGAGGCTGCTGTGTTTACTTACGTATGTTCACATGACGATATGATTATGATGTCACATCGTTCATTTTTAGGCATTAACGTTTATGGCATGTATTATAAGTCGCTTATCAGCACCATTTTACCCTTTTACCTTTATTGCTATGCATTATTTGTAGAGCGCAAGCATGTGTTTTGGAATTCAATAGCTGTTATATTTATTACCTTTTCGTTTGCCATAACGGGTACTCGCTCTACTATGTTGCTACCTATAGCAATGATAGTGTTGGCAGCATTCCAGGGTGCACGACACACTAAGTGGATGAAGATGTTGCTTTATCCCTTGTTGTTTGTGGGGGTGATGGGCTTTTTGGTATTGGTGTATAAATTGGCTACAGAAAAAGGCGAAACCTCAAACATGATTAAGTATGCTCACTTGGCATCGTATGCCCGCCAGTTTTACTATTACCCAGAATATTATATTTGGGGTCAAGGAGCGGGGTCGTGGATTTATTCAGCAGGCTTTCGTAGTGTGGTAACGCAAACAGAATGGACCTACATAGAGTTATTCAGAATGTTAGGTTTGGCTACTTTACTTGTGCTCACCACATTGGCTTATCCACTATATGCCATGCGCCGATATGTGCGCGTAGAGTTTACGTTGGGCATAGCTATTGCGTACATTATGTTCTTGTTCATTTCAGGTACCAATCCGTTGCTTGTGTCTTCAACAGGTATGGCGGTAGTATTGATGGGGTATGCTTACGTTTACTCATTAAGACCTAAAAAACTCGAATAAACTGGGCGTGGAACAAATAAACATCAACATGTGGCGTAAGTTAGTGGAAAAATGTACTTGTTGCAGCGCTACGTTCCATATTGTGCAAGAAAAAAACTACGACGAAACACATATAACAACATCAGATGAATTTATCGTTTTTAAATAATTTCATAGGAGGCGACAAACGCTCGGCCTTGATACGCAAAAATATTTTGGCTTCATTCTTTATTAAGGGTTGGGTAGCGTTGGTTCAGTTTTTAATGGTGCCTCTTACGCTTCATTGTTTAGGAGCCTACGAAAATGGCATTTGGCTCACCATTAGCTCTATGTTGTTGTGGGTTGATAATCTTGACATTGGGTTAGGCAATGGCTTGCGCAATCGGTTGGCCGAATGCTTAGCTTTGAACGATATGAAGGGGGCAAAAAGTGTGGTTTCATCTACATTTTTTATGCTTATTGTGCTATTCATACCTATTATTATATTGGTAAACGTGTGGATTTATTGTACCGACGTTTATAGCTTCTTGAATGTATCATCGTCAGTTGTAAAAAATTTAAGCGTGTTGTTACATGTGGCAGCTATATTGGTGTGTTCTACATTCGTGTTTAAGTTTATAGGCAATTTTTACATGGCATTACAATTGCCAGCTATCAATAATATGCTTAACGCGATAGGACAGACTTTGGCTTTGGTGGGAACCTTGGTGGTTTACTATTGTGGTTCGCATTCGCTTTTTTACATCGCCTTGGTCAATACTTTGTCACCCTTGTTAGTTTATTTAGCGAGCTATCCTATAACGTTTTACATAAAATATCCTCATTTGCGCCCTTCGTGGCGGTGTGTACGTGTAAGGAGTATGTGCTCGTTAGCCAATATGGGCATTAAGTTCTTTGTGTTACAGGTGGCAGGCATTGTGTTGTTTATGACAACTAACATATTGATTTCGCGTTATTTGTCGCCAGAAATGGTAACGCCTTACCAAATAGCCTATCGATATTTTTGGGTCATACAGTTGGTGCTCGTGATTGTGTGTATGCCTTATTGGTCGGCCACGACCGATGCTTATAAGCGAGGCGATTATGCGTGGATAAATAAGGCGAATACGTCACTCAACCGCATAGTTATGGTGTTGACTGCTATGGCTATCATCATGATAATGGCTTCACGTTATGTTTATTACATATGGATAGGTAATGCTCAAGCTGTGCCTTTTGACATGACGTGCTTAGTAGCCCTTTACATTATGGTGTTGGTGGTGAGCATGCGCTATTCGTATATATTGAATGGTTTTGGTGCCTTAAAAATACAACTTATAGCTACCATTACAGCCGCAGTACTCTTCATACCCTTAGCTTTGGTAGTGTGTAAGGCTACTCATAGTTTAAATGGGTTGTTGGTGGTTATGTCGGCTGTTAACTTGCCAGGCTTGGTGTTGAATCTTGTTCAGTATCGCAAAATTGTATCGGGCAAGGCTAAGGGCATTTGGCTCGAGTAGGTGGATAAAACGGGTGCTTAAGGTGGCCCATAGTACGTGGTGGGGTAGTAGTGGTTTGCTCATTACGTAGTACGAATTAATTAAGGTGAAGGTGTATGCTGCTTTCATTAATCAAAAAAAAATGAACGTGATGATAAACGATAAGATGGCATGTGATGATAAGCAGCTATCTATTATTATTGTAGCTTACAATAGCAATAAAGAGGTGGCTGAGTGCTTTAAGAGTCTTAGCAAATTTAATCCTATAGGTAGGGCGCTCGAGGTGGTGGTGGTTGATAATAAGCCCGACACGGGATTAAATGATTTGCTGTGCGAGGAACCATGTAACTTCACATTTCGATATGTGCCAAATGCCGCAAATACAGGCTTTGGTGGTGGCAATAATTTGGGTGTAAAGGCTTCGTCGGCTCCTAACGTAATGTTTTTAAACCCCGACACAATAGCGGTGGACGATTTTATAACTCCCACATTGGAAGCCTTAAGTAGTGACTCGTGTGTGGTGGTAGGTTATCGCTTAATTGATCGTGAAGGCCACTTGAATAACTCTTACTCTTACATGCCCGAGTATGTGTTCTTGTTCCCCTTATTACACTTGCTTGAACGTTTTAGCTTTAACTTTTTCATTAACAAAGTTCCTTTCATTAATAGCATAACTTGGCCTTGGGGGGCTGCCTTTAGCTTGCGTCGTGACAAATTTGTAGAGGCTGGTGGCTTTGATGAAAACATATTTTTGTGTAATGAGGAACCTGATCTTATGAAGCGTATTTCACATCGCAAGGTGTGTGTGCTAAGTGTTCCCATCATACATCTTGAAGGTCATGGTCGTGAGGTTCCAGTAAAGCGTTATGCGGCTTACTTGCAATCAACTGACTATTACCTAAAAAAACATAACATTAGATTGCGTAAACTCTTTTGGGGGTGGACTGCAACGAAGTTGTGGCTTAAGAAATTAAGGGGGGCCGATAAAAACACGCGCAACTTAATTGAAGCCTTCGAGGCTTTTAAACATTCAAATAAAAACATCGAAAAATGAAAGATCCAATTATCTCGGTTGTTACCATTTGTTATAATAGTGCAGCTACTTTAGATGAAACTATGCAGAGTGTGCTGTCGCAAGATTATGCGCACATTGACTATGTGGTCATAGATGGTGGTAGTAATGATGGTACGCTTAGCATTATAGAAAAGTATAAAGACCAACTTGGTTACTTTGTGTCTGAAAAGGATAAGGGAATAAGTGATGCTTTTAATAAAGGTGTTGCTGCAGCTAAGGGGCAATTAATTGTGATGATTAATAGTGATGATAGGTTGTTGCCTGGTGCCTTGCGTAAAATGGCTGATGCGTATGATGGTGAAACGGATGTGTACAGGGGCAATGTTATTATCATAAATCCTGATACAAACTTTCGCGGTCGCGAAACTCCTTCAATGGCCTTTCCGTTGGCTCCTATGACTATTCGTTGTGCTCACCAGGGTACCTTCATAACACCTCAGGCTTATAAAAAGTTTGGTGGTTATGATCTTGCTTTTAAGTATATGATGGACTATGATTTGTTGACACGATTTTATCAACGTGGAGCTCAGTTTAAGTATGTTGATGCAGATATTGCTGAGTTCCGCTTAGGTGGGGTTTCAAAGGCTGGTCCTATAGCTAAACGCTATGACATTACTCACGTGGTGCTGAATAATGGTGGTAGCTGGCCTCAAGCTATTGGTTATTGGCTTTATATGTTTATGTTTAATTTGGCTAAGGGCACTTTTATCAAGTTGTTTGGATTGAATGCTTTGAAGCGTTTGCATTATAAGAAGGTGTGATATATTTCATAAGCGTATTTTTGCGCTAAGCACTCCGACGTATAGCACAAGTGATGGTAAATATGCGCTTAGCGCGTATGACATATATCACATATATTTGTTCATATTTTGAAGATATTTGTTGTATATGTTATACGCGCTAAGCGCGTTTTTCCCCAATCCATGTCGGGGTGCTTAGCGCAAAAACATATTTCGACATATCTGTTGTAACAAATTTTCGAACATACTTATTATCTCTTTCACTCTTTATGCGTGAAGCGCATAAAGAAACATGCAAGTTCCCCCCCCTTGCGTTATAGTTTGAAAGTAAGTCTTGAGTTTATGAGGCGTTAGTTTAAAGGTAAAAAGAAAGTTTATCAACTTTTCAATTTCTACAAAGTCAATTTCATTAACTTCTCAATTCTTCAACTCCAACATGTTAAAACACAGAGAGCAAAGCATCAAAGTTGCTTTAATGCTTTGCCCTTAAGTGTAAATTTGAACAATTACTTACTATTATTTTTCATACAGATGAAAAATACGTTCCATTAGTTTCCACTTTTCGTCAGAAGTGGCATTTTCGTTGGCTTGTTGATATTGGGCCGTAAGAGTTTCCCATTCCGCTTGGCGCGGATAGCTTGCCATACGCTTCATTACATCGTCCCAATTAGCATCGGCAGGTAATTCAACAATCATGAATAATCGGGTTCCTAACAAATAGATTTCCATTTCAAGCACTCCCGCTTTTTTAATGCCTTCAAGTATTTCAGGCCAAATGCCATCATGTGCATGTAGCTTGCGATAGGTTTCAATTAGAGCAGGGTCGTTGCGTAAATCTAAAGTTTGACAATAGCGTTTCGTGGGAAAGTCGAACTTTTTTACTTTGTAACCAAATTTCTCAGCATTCATTTTTTGTTATGTTAGGGTTGTTATTGTGTATGTTTTTTATTTTGCACGAATGCAGAACGTCAAGCTTGTTTGTGCATTCTGCTGAGGTGCAGCCTATCTTATACAAAGATACAACAAAAAACTGAGAATGAGGGCAGAATGATGAAAAATCTGTGAGAATGAGCGGATTAATTGATTTAGTTGGATTCTCTGTGCAGACAACAGATGCCACAGAAAAGTCAGTTGAAGCAAGAGTTTCGTTACTATCCCGTTACTCTTTTCGCTGGCGAGGAGGTCTGAAAAGCCCGTGAGGAAATGGCTGTAAACTATCGAAATACAGCGTTTCGGGAGGCAAAATTAGGGTAATATCTGATGTTGCCTGCGGGAAAAGGACAAAAAAGACGTGAAGCGGATGTGATTGCGCCGATGTGCTGCGGTTTGCTTACAGCCTTTCAGCTCTACATGGAATAATTTTGCAAACAAAAACAATGTAGAGTATGAGCAGAAGCACTTTCAGGGTGTTGTTCTACCTCAAGCGCAACGCGCCGAAAAAGAACGGAATGATTCCCGTGATGTGCCGCATCACGGTGAACGGAAAGGTATCACAGTTCAGCAGCAAGCTGGACGTGGAGGAGAAAATGTGGAACGTGGAACTGGGCAAACTGACGGGTCGTAGCCTCGTGGCACAGGAGGGCAACCGTATGCTGGACAAGATACGGCTTGGCATCAACAAGGCGTATCAGGAAGTGTGCGACACCGACGGATATGTCACGGCTGAGAAGGTGCGCAACGCCTACCTGGGTCTGGGACAGAACCACAAGACCCTGCTTGCCGTGTTCAAGCAGCACAACGAGGACTATGCCAAACAGGTCGGCAAGATGAAGAGCGAGCGCAGCTACTGGAAATACTGCGTGGTGTACAACCACTTGTCGGAGTTCATCAAGCAACGCTACAAGATGAGTGACATCGCCCTACGTGAGCTGACACCCGCCTTCATCACCGACTTCGAGCTGTTCCTCCGCACGGAGAAGAACCACTGCACCAACACCGTATGGTCGTACATGATGCCCTTCCGCAGCATCATCTTCACCGCCATCAACAACGGCTGGCTGGCGCGTGACCCTTTCTATGCCTACCACATCACGAAGGAAGAGACCAAGCGTGGCTTCCTGACCAAGGAGGAGATTACGGCACTCATCAACGGCACATTCAAGAAGAAAAGCTATGAACTCATCCGGGACCTCTTCATCTTCTGCTGCTTCACGGGACTGAGCTGGCGGGACATGTACAACCTGACGGAAGAGAACCTTCAGACCTCCTTCGACGGCCACCTGTGGATAAAGACCAACCGCCAGAAGACCGGCGTAGAGTCGAACATCCGCCTGCTCGACGTGCCTCGGCACATCATTGAGAAGTACAGCGGCATGGCTGAGGGCGGACGGCTGTTGCCCGTCCCCTGCTATCCCCATTGCCGATACGGCATTAAGGCCGTCGCCAAGCAATGCGGTATCAACAAGAACGTGACCTGGCACCAGAGCCGTCACTCGTATGCCACCACCATCTGCCTCTCCAACGGCGTGCCGATTGAGACCCTGTCGAAGATGATGGGACACACCAGCATCCGCAGCACGCAGATCTATGCGAAGATTACCGCTGAGAAGGTAAGCAACGACATGGAGCGTCTGTCCAAGCAGATAGAATCCATGGAACAGTTCATTTGTCAGACCATCTAACACGGAACGCCATGAGAAGAATCATCAGAATAGACGAGCACGGAAGCGTACGCATGGAAGGCAACCCGCAGGAAGAGGTGTGGATGACCCTTATGGAGATAGCCGACCTGTTCAACCTCCCTGCCGCCACCATAGGCAGGGAGATAAGGCGCATCCGCAAGACAGGCGTGTTGGTGGACTATGAGGTATGCAAGTATATCCGCATGGCGGGCGGCTGTTCCGTGGACATCTACCATTGGGACATCATCGTCGCCTTGTCCTATCGGATAAACACCTTCTATGCACATGCCTTCCGGAAATGGCTGAAAGAGACAGCGACAAGAAAAAAGGAAAGAGAGGCACAACAAGCCATCATCATTCCCCTTTGGACTTTCGGCAATAACTGAAAGACCGGACAGACATAACAAAACGAAAAGACGGACGGACCATCCCATTCAACAGGGTTGCCCGTCCGTCTTTTTTTCGTCCCTATACATGACTATACATCCGCCTTGCGGTAGTTCGTTTCCAGCAGTCGCTGTATGTCATACTCCCGGTAGAGTGCCTTGCCGCCCAGCAGGATAAACGGCAGCACACGGCTGTTGCGCAGGTTCTGCAAGGTGCGGCGGCTCACCTTCAAGACCTCCGACACCTCCCTGTCCGTCAGGTAACGGTCACCGTTGAGCGGAGGCGTGTACTCCTGCATGAAACGGTTAATCCTGCGATGGCTGTTTTTCAGCGAGAGAAGCATGTCCGCCACCTGTTCCTGCTCCAGCGTGAGGATTTCCTGCTTCATAGGCAGCCCTCCTTTCCGCCTACAACGAGACTTGCCACGTCCTCCCTGCGGTAATAGAACTTCTTACCTATCTGCGAGCAGGCAATCAAGCCCTTGTCGCGCATCATCTGCAAGGTCCTCGGACTGAGGCGCAGCAGTCGGCACACCTCCTCGTTGTCCATCCACTTCGCCATACGGCGGTCTCTTTCACGACCGCACAGGCGGTTTACTTTCTCCGTCAGCGACGAGACATCTGCCATCAGCACCTCGAACGCCTTTCTTTCAATGATTACTACTTCCATGATTCTGAGTGTTGCTGTGATTGTAGGTGCAAAGTTACGTTGCAGTTCCTAAAACCACTCATTTTCAGCGCAGGTGGCAGCATCTGGAACCGAAAGATGAGCCATCTTGTGCCAGTTGCAAGAAAATCTTCTATGAGTCATCTATGAGTCATAAGTTCGCACTTTCCATACCCTGTAATTTTGCAGCAGAAACAAGAAAAACAGTATTGATTATGAACGTAATAATGATAGAAAGTGCCGCCTTTCAGGAACTGGTCGGACACATCGAGAAGATAGCGGAGCATATCCGCAAGTATGAGGACAGACAGCCCGTTCAACCACAGGAACGGTGGCTGACCAGCAAGGAGGTGAGCACCCTGCTCGGCATCAGCCTGCGCACCCTGCAACGCTACCGTGACGAGGGGCGCATCCCCTTCTTGCTGATAGGGCGCACCTGCCGCTACCGCCTCACGGACGTGGAGCTCATGATGAAGGAATGCTCCATGAGCGGCAACGCAGAGCGCATCGGCGAACTGCAAAGACAGTATATGGTACGGACAGGCAAGAAAACATAAACGGAAAAGAAGATGGATACCTACAAAATAGAACGGCTGTTCCACCTCCTCATGGAACGGCTCGACAGACACGAGAAGATGCTCGATGACTTGCTCTTTCGCAGCCAGCGGCAGTCGGCGAATCAGGAGGAAGGCACGGAATGCAGGCTGTACAATGGCGAACGCCTCTACGACAACCAGGACCTCTGCCTGATGCTGCAAGTCAGCAAGCGGTCACTGCAACGTTACCGCACGCTGGGCATCCTGCCCTACCTCATGCTCCGGCAGAAGACCTACTACAAGGAGTCGGA
>SAMEA3663105__coassemble_442_pt1 | contig 36057 bp, 30 predicted proteins | sample SAMEA3663105__metabat2_low_PE_034 | metagenome-assembled genome bin SAMEA3663105 (sample SAMEA3663105) | pig gut metagenome | biome: pig gut; feature: pig-associated habitat; material: faeces | place: Denmark | collected 2012
TAAAAAGCTCGGCAAACTTACCTGTTAACCCGTTAACTTGTCAACTTGTTTACTGATTCCGCCAACGCGTATAGTAGGTTACTGAGCAGGTTGCAACTTTTCAACAAAGAAGTTGCTGATAGTTTTAAACAAGTGCAAACGCGTGTTGCCACCAAAAATGTTATGATTGCGATTGGTGTACACTTGTTGGCGGAACATTTTACCAGCTTGTACATAAGCCTCGCTCACCTCAGTAAAGTTGCGGAAGTGTACATTGTCGTCAGCTGTGCCATGCACCAATAACAAGTCGCCATGCAGATTTTGCGCACGTTGAATGGGGTTGATGGCATAGCCTGTAGCATTCTCCTTAGGTGTGCGCATGTAACGCTCGGTGTAAACTGTGTCGTAGTACTTCCAATTGCTGGGGGCTGCAACAGCTACCCCCGCACGGAACACAGGACGGCCTTCACTCATCGACATAAGAGTGTTAAAGCCCCCAAAGCTCCAACCCCAAATGGCAATGCGTTGCTTGTCAACATAAGGTAGTGAACCTAAGTAAAGTGCAGCCTCTACTTGGTCCTTTGATTCCTTGTCACCAATGTTTAAGTAAGTGCACTTTTCAAAGGCAGCACCACGAGCACCCGTTCCGCGTCCATCAACACAAGCAAACACAAAGCCTTGCTGCGCCATGTAACTCTCAAACACACCACCAGGATAAAAACCCATACTCCATGCATCGGTCACCTCTTGCGATCCAGGACCTGAGTATTGGTACATGATAACGGGATATTTCTTTGACGCATCAAAGTTTTTAGGCTTAATCATCCAACCATTTAACTCTACTCCCTCAGAGGTTTTAAATGTAAAGAACTCCTTTTGGCCTAACAATGGAGAAACGTCGTCCTTCAACTTTTGATTGTCAACCAAGGTTGAGAGTTTTTTGCCATTTGATGCATCGCACAAGGTGGTAACAGGGGGTTGTGTGGCTGAAGAGTAAATGTTCATAAAATACTTCATCGATGTGCTAAAGGTGGCAGCGTTGCTTCCTACAGCAGTTGACAGTTTGTGCTCTTTACCCCCCTTGTCGGTGCAGTAAACGGCAGTGCGCAAGGGACTCTCTTGATGTGAGGCATAGTAAAAGCGCCCTGTTTTGTTGTCATAGCCATAAAAGGCCGACACATCATAATTGCCTTTCGTAATTTGGCGCTCTAACTTACCATTAAGGTTGTACCAATAAATGTGTTTATAGCCAGAGCGGTCGCTAATATAAGCAAAATGGTCGCCATAGAACTTAAGACTACCATAGGCTGACTCGGGCACATATTTATCCACCTCTTCGCGTACAGCTAATTTGCACTCTGTGCTGCGTGGGTTGGCCATGTAAATGTCCATGCGGTCTTGGTGACGGTTGAGTGTGACAACAGCCAATTTGGTGGGGTCTGACGTAAACTGAATGCGAGGAACATATCCATCGCTATCAAGAGGTAACTTTAAAGTACGAGTGGCACGGCTCTTTATGTCGAAGGTGAGTACCGTTACATCACTATTCTTAGCACCTGCTACGGGGTACTTGTAGTTATAGGCTCCTGGGTATTCGTCATACTCTTGACGAGTAGGATAACTACCTTTGAACTCTTGAATGCTATAAATGGGTACTTTGCTTTCATCATAACGCACCCATGCTAACATTTGGCTATCGGCTGAAAAATCGAAGGAACGGTTGGTGCTGAATTCCTCTTCGTTTACCCAATCAGGCAGACCATTAATAATTTCGTTGAACTTACCATCCTTTGTAATTTGGCTTTCAGCATTGCCAAACAAGAGTTTTACCAAGTAAAGGTTGTTGTCGCGTACAAAGGCTATCATGTTGCCATCGGGTGAGAAAATGGGCATTTGTTGTGGCCCACCATCTGACAAAGGTTCAAACTTTTTATTTTCTACATCGTAAATGTAGTAAACGGCAGTATATGAACGGCGATAAATGGCTTTAGTTTGTGTGCGCAATAATATGCGGCGCTCATCGGGCGACATAATGTAACCATCAATAGCCTCTAACTTTTTAGGGCCACGTGCCGCATCAACATCAAAGATTACTTGCAACTCTTTTCCTGTTTTAAATGAGCGGCGTATTATTTTCTTACTATCGTTAGATAGCTGCGTGTAACTCTCGCCATCCTTCATGGGGTTGACCCCATAAACGTATTGTGGATTATACTTACCGCCCGCTATATCTTCGAGCGTGAGTTGTTGTGCTGTTTGTGCCATTAATTGTGAGCTGGTGTATGTTACTCCACTCATAAATAAACTGGCTACAAGTAGTAAAAAGCGTTTCATTGTTGTGTATTATGTTTTGTTTGTTTGCAAAGGTAGTGCAAACTGAGCGCAATACAAAATGAATGGCAAAAAGTATTTTTGTTTTGCTTTGTTGGTAAGTAGGTATTTAAAACTTCTCACCACCCGCTATTTTGAAGAATGTTTTTGCTAATATGACCATGTCTAACCAAAGCGAACGGTGTTCCAAATAAAACAGGTCGTAGTCGAGTCGTTTAAGCATTTTTTCTAATGTGTCTGTATAGCCATTATACAAGGTGGCATACGATGTTACACCAGGACGTATTTTAAACAACTCCTTATATTTGGGGTTACATTCAATGATTTTGTCTATGTAAAACTTGCGTTCTGGTCGATAGCCCACAAAACTCATATCACCCACAAAAACGTTCCAAAGTTGTGGAAGTTCGTCAAGGTGATGTACACGAAGAAATACTCCTACCTTTGTTAATCTAGGATCCATTATCCGTCCATTCAAAAGGAGTTGCGGCCCATTCTTCTCGGCCTCAACATGCATGCTACGAAATTTGTATATGTAAAAAGGCTTGCCATGTAGCCCTATGCGCTCTTGCTTATAAATGGTAGGCGATCCATCCTCTAACTTGATAGCAATGTAACATATCAAGAACAAGGGAGAAAATACCAACAGTGCTATAAAGGAGGTTATTATGTCTAAGAACCTTTTCATCTCAATTATTATTTTTTCGATGTTTTTTAAGCAGTCAATGGGCAAAACTAATCTTTTATCGTTTTAAACCTTTTCAAATGGCTCCATAGCAATGTCAAGAACATTGGTAATAGACTTTCTTTGTATATAAGAGGATGCTTCCAACGATTATGCCACCAACGTTTAATTTTGAATGTGAGGATAGGAATAAAACCTGATGTAGGTTTTTTCTTAGCAAACTCTGGATGAAGAATATCCATTAGGATGCGCTCTTCCAATTCTTTATTTCTTTCTATCAAAGGAAAACATGATTCCGAGAATCCTAAGTAGTCCACACAAATAGCATTGATTTGGTTGAAAAATTTATAAAGGCCTATTTCTTTCAAAAAGTCAATTGAAGCATTCCAATCAACTTCTTTGTGATGAGCACGCACAAAGAACCCCCAATCAAGCACTTGACGCAAGTTAAGGTATTCAGCAGCAAAATGCTGTCCCATATGACGCATCAAGAACAAGGCATTAAAGTCAGCTGAAGGCAAATAAATAAAAGATTCTTGTACTTCAATTTTCTTAAAGTTTTTCTCAGCGAGTTTCTTCAAGCGAGCCTCAATTTGGGGAGCGTCGCGATGAGCCTTCGTATTGATGAAGTCATAATGATTCTCGACTAAGAAATTTCTAAAGCAAAATATTGTGTGGTGTTCATGACTATCATCCACACTTGTGTCACAAACTTTAGCCACCCAAGCATCACCCTCTTTCCATTTGCCAAAGTTGTAAATGTCCAAGTCACCTACAATGCGATGATTAGGCACAGGCCAGTCCAACGACAACCCGTAACCTTTAAGCACCATCATACGTATGTTCTTTTGGGCATAAAGCCGAGCCAAATTAACTATCGCTTTCTCATGAATGGCATACATTTTTTCAATTGTCACCATTTTACCTATTCCCCTCAGACGTTTCTGCTTTTCAAGCATGGTTTCATGGGCAAAAGGCTTATACGCAGGATTTTCCCTCATATAAGTTTGCAAACTATCAACAACGATACCCATTACACCTTGACGCATTGAAGTTTCATAAAGCGATTTCCATGCTAAGCTATTGTCTAATGAAATGGTTTCTTTTGAAACGGCATAAGACAATAATTTTAATATTATATTGTCTATATCATACATTTTGTGCATAACTTATCGAGACAAAATTTCGTTTATTCTATCAATTACCATTTCTTTGGCAAAGTTCTTATCATAGTAGGCTTTTGCGGCCTTCCCCATTTCTTCAAGTTCTTCTTTGCTCATACCATACATCTTTTTTACGTTTTCAGCAAGGGTTTGATAATCCTCAGCATTGGCGGTCAAACCACACTTTGCTTCTTTCACGACCTCATTGCCTACCCCATTTATCATGGTAAGTATGGGTTTGCTTGAAGCCATATAAGCCTGAGTTTTTGATGGGATGGTCAAAGAAAATATAAATTTGTCTTTTAGCGTTACCAACATGACATCAGCCATTGCAAAAAATTTAGGCATGGTTTCAACAGGGTATCTGCCTAAAAACTTTACCGTGTCATTTAATCCAAGTTGAGCAACTTTTTTCTCAGCATTATCTCTACCTCTTCCATCTCCCACTATCATCCACTTAATCTGAGGAATGTCCTTCGTCAGGTTGGCTGCCCTTATTATATTTTCCATATCCTGCGCCTCACCTATATTGCCAGCAAACATCACGCGAAACTCAGAGGCATTGGGTTGTAACGGAAAGTTTTCATCAATACTTGTGTCTGCTTCTATGAAAATGTTTTCTGCCCAGTTGGGGGCAAAAACCAACTTATCTTTAAATGGGCCTTTCGTGCAGATGTTCTTTTCAAAAGCTTTCGACTGCACCAATATTGTATCACTTTGCTCATAAACTTTAGTAACAAATTTTTCAAGCCAGTGTATAATGGGGCCACCTTTCATTGGGGTCATAGCAGTAACGCTTTCTGGCCACAAATCCATCACCCAATGCACAAACTTTGCATTTAATTTGCGTTTGTAAATCAAAGCTGCATTTGCCATCATCACAGGCGAGATTTGGAAACAAAGAATAGCATCAGCCTCAATGTCATGATACCTTGCATACCACGTGCTACTTATTAAAAATGAAAAATAATTCTTTGCGATACCTATGTAACCACCTGTGCCACGAGTCAACTCAGGCAAACGAATTACCTTTGCCCCCTTATATTCCTCCTTCTGTACACCCCAAAACTTATATCCTTTTGGATAGGGGCCTCTTGGATAAGTGGGCTTCCCTGTCAACACAGTTACCTCATTGCCACGCTTTACCAACCCTTCTACTAAGTCATTTACCTTGAACTCTTCAGGATAGAAATTTTGACATACAACTAATATCTTCATAATTTTACTTTTAATCAATTATTTGAAACATTTGCCACCTCTAATAAAAAAGCCTTGATGGCATTAAAGTGCTTATCATAGTCACCATACTTTGCAAGTTGAATTTTCATTTTTTCTTTCATCTCTTCCTGCAATGCTTTATCTGCAATAAGCTTAGCAAGTTGTTGGGCTGCAGCTTTTGCATTTTTGGGTTCATAATATAAGCTGCTATCAGCAAGAACTTCTGTATTGAATGAGAAATTGGTGGCTACAATGGGAAGATTAAAGTACATGGCTTCTACAGTACTTGCCGAGAAAACTTCAAGCAAAGTCGGAAGGTAACATAGTTGGCAACGCTGATACATGGCCCCTAATTCTTTTTGCGATATTCGACCATAATTTTTCCAGTTTTTCATCATCCCTAATTCGTTTAAATGCTTTTTTAGTTTGTTGTTCAAAGGGTGGTCAAACGGAATGGTTGTGTGAAAGCGCACGTTTTCTATTCCTAAACGTTTTAGCTCAATCAGCACATCAGGCAATATGTCAAAGTTTTTATGTGGCACAGGGTTACCAACACAGGCAATATTTATAAAGTCATCTTCAACAATAGGTGTGTTGTCCATATGCTTAAAAACGGATGGAAGCACATTGTTAACCACACATACATGATTTTCAGGAAGTCCAGTTATTCGCAATATGCCCTGCTTGGTCGTCTCCGTTTGCGTAATAAAGAAGTGTGCCTTCTTCATTAATCTGACCTGATTTTTACAATACAACCAAGTTCTAATGCGTTCAATCCATGTTTGAGTGCTTTTTGAATACTTGTTAGGGTGTGTCACCAACGGATTGGTAAATCGCATCACCTCGGTAGCCTCAAAAGTAAAATAACTAGGGGCAGTTATTGAATACACCACATCTGGCTTTATTTGTTGCTCCAATAGCTTTATCTGCTTTTTAACTTTAGCATAGGTATGCTTAAAGTCAGGTTGAGTGGGAAGCGAAAAATACCTTTTACCCCTTATGTTATTAAACTGTTCACCTATTACGTCGTCCAAATCTTGTGATGTAATGTAATACCATTCAACATCTCTATGTTCCAATGTTTTCAATAAGAAATTCTGAGATATTTGGAAAGCTCCACCTGATATTTTCTTGGTTGAGACAGTATTTACTAAAATTCTCATTTCTTGTAAAGTTTATTAATTAGCAATGATACCCAATGAACTATAAATATGTAGTACACAAACACTTGCAATTCTTGGGCTAAATATCCTCTGGAAATCAGCACATACAAGACACCATTAAAAAGGCCAAGGAAAATAATTGCTCCAATTGATTGGCTATTCTTTTGATAATTTCGCCAAAATGCACCGCACAATAAGCCCAGAAATAAGCCATTCACTATGATACCTATCCATCGAAAAGCCAAATATGATTCTACAACATTCAAGTAAGCCGCACCATGACTCACGGTTCCGAAAACTTTCATATTGGCATCTCTTAAATATTGAGCATTAGGTTTCCACGGAAATATTGCTCGAGGTATAGGCATGGTTAGTGCTGTGTATAATGATTCAAAATACAAAGGCGGTTCGTGAGAATACACATCCATCACTTTGGCCGAGAAATAATAAACCATTTCTTTTTCTGAAGCGCCCTGAGTCACATCCTCTGCATCCAGTTTTTCCATTTTTTGGATGTCAAGTCCAAGCCCATAATTTCGGGTTTGCTCAATCACACCCATTGAAAAGTAAAATATTAGGAAGGCTGGTATCCATATTTTCCAATTTATTTTACGTACATTGGGATAAAGATGATAGAAAACAACAAAAGGCAGTATCAAAAGAATAAATTTCCATCTGGCACCTCCCATTAAAGCGCATAGAGTGCCAATAACACCTATCAATGACGCAAAGGCGTATTTTCCTTTGTAATAGGCCAAGCAAATGGCAACAGGAAATAAGCAAACAAGGTTGGTTACATAGCTATCTGAATGATTAAATATATTTGCTGTAGCATCTACCATTTCTTCTTGAATGCGAACAATATTAAATGAAAAGCCATTAAATGCTGCATATCCTATAAATGCAATGACAAATAAACCAATCGAAAGCCAGAGTGCGTTTTTATCTGAATATAGATTGTTAACCTTACTTACATCTAATAATCTAAAATTCCATCGGTATCCAATAATTATAAATACAAATGATAGCAACGTTCCCCATATTAAATAAGAAAAGCCTGAAGCATGCCCCATGTCCTTGTAAATGTTCTCTTTTGAAAAGAAAAAAGGCACAATGACATAGTATGCATAATATACACATACAAAATTTAAAGGATGAAATAGCGTCCCTTGGTTCCTATTTTTTATTGATTTATATATCACTAAAGACATTGTTATCAATAAAAGGACCATTGGATATAACGATGTGATTTTATCTCCCATATCGTGCCTTTACGTATTTTTTTAAATCGCCCCCTTTCAAGCTACACACTACAAGTTTATCAAATAGAGTGTTATGAGTTCTCTTCTTTATAGCAGGGGAACCCATGTAAACTCCATTTTCCTCTGTATTGCGCGATAACACACTAAATGCTCCAACAACAGAACCTTGTGCTATATCATTACAATTAGGGAGTATTTTGCACCCTGTAGCCAACCATGTGTACGAATGGATTACTAATTTAGGGTAATACCTTGTTTTAAAAACGTCATTATCGTCAATGTAATGAGAAAGCCGAATGATTTGTACTCCCTTATTTATAATGCAATGATCTTCTATTACAATAGGACTTCTTAGGTCTAATGCGGCTGTTTCTAAAATGCAGTCATCCCCTATCACCAAATTTTTATTGGCTCTTATAGCCAAGGCAAAAGGTAGAATGCTTGAATCACCTATTTTTGCTCCACGCAGAACGGCAATTCTTCGGTTGATTGCAAATATCAAATAGATGCGTAATCTTGCAATTAATCCAACAAGAAAACGGATTTTTGAACGTTTTCTTATTCTATTCTTATATTCTTCCATTCTTCAGCACTGATTTATATAATGCAACTATTTGCTGTGAATAAGTGGGATGGCCTTCATTAAAATATTTATCTATATTATCTACAAATGAATTATAATTGTCTATGTCTGTTACTTTTTTTATGGCTTTTTCTATTGACGCTTCATCCAACTTTGTTACACACCCCCATTTATACTTCTCCACATCTGAACAAATACCTGTTTCACTTGACACTATTACAGGCAAGCCACTACCTATTACTTCACCAACTGCCAAAGAATAAGCATCAAATCTACTTAAATGAATGCCTATATCACATTTAGCAGCTATCTTGGGAACCTCTGTGTTGGGAACTGTACCCATAAAAGTAATGTTAGCGGTGTTCTTGTACTTATTAAAGTAATCCAACTCTGATTCTAAAACAGCACCCATCACAATTAATTCGTATTCAGTGTGTTTTTGAAAGTAACTCAATAACAAATCGCATCCTTTTTCTATTGAAATTTTACCAACATACACAAACTTAAATTTGTGTCCATGGGTTATAGGCTCCTTTTTATGGTATGAAGAGCTTTTAAACACACCATATGGCAATACTATGTAATTTTTGTTAGGGTAATATTTGCGATAAGTATTAGCCACGAACTCTGAGGGTACAATAAAGTTCTGCTCAAACTTCATTGTCTCTTCATACATTTTAGCCTCTTTATAAACATAATCTAAGTTGCTTTCATAACCTTGTTCCTTAAGCACTGGCCCTATTTCATCTAACACCCATTGATGACAAGGGAAATAGGCTTCAGCTATGGTTATAGTCTCATTATGCTTTTCTTTATAGGCTTTCACTTCCTTATATGAAAAGCAAGGCCAATAATGCACAATTCGGCCTTCATAATGTTTTAATTTTCGATGAATAAATTTTTCAAATATATCATATTCTGATACTTTTTGAAACATACCCACCCGTAAATTGTGCTTTAACACACTTACTATTGATAAAACATTGCATATAGAAGCTCCCCCCTCAACAGTACGCATTTTTTTATGCTTTATGAAATAGCGAAACCATGCGGGAAAAAGTTTAAACGAGAAGTACTTGAACTTTACATCTGAATTCTTCAACCCTTGATATATTTTATAACTATGGTCGGGACGAGCTATTAGTAACAAATCATATTTTTTCATATAATTCTTGCTTACTTTTATTGTATTGAATTTTGAATATTAAATAAACAACTAGAAATTGAGCTAACTGTCCACCAAAATACGCAACCACGCTGTCAATTTCCATATGCATTAACAATAGCATACAACCGATAAAGGCTACTGAAGAAAGGATGGACACTACTAACATCAAACGCTGGTGCTCATGTATGATCAAGTCAATTTTTAATAAGTTGCCAACTAGCAAAAATGGTATGGATAAATTGGCAATAAAAAAGGGAAAAGAGTCTTCTGCATACGCTGCACCATACAACCCTAATATCTGCCTACTAAAAATTTGTAATACCACAAGCATTAATAAAGAGGCAATCACAAATACAATGATTGATTTGCTAAATTTATTGTAATATGCCTTGTAGTTATGCTGTGTATTTAACGAAGTGGCGAATGAAGTAAATGTATTGAAGTAGTAGGATGGCAATATGATTACAAAGTTTCTTATTTGCAATATAGCTGTCATTGTACTGATAGCTACCATTCCTGCATTCTTTGCCATTATAACTTGTGCCCACCAATTCAGGGGAGCCTCTATAAACGATAGGATAAAAACAGGAAGTATCATTCGGTTTATAACAGGCAACTCACTACGAATCTCACCAATATGACTTTTTATTACCTTACAAATACTTACATAATGACTGACTACACAAATAGTTATGACGGAATATATAGCATAGTATAACAGCATGCCATATATACCCCCTATATAATTGTTTAATCGGATACCCACCGCTACACATAAAAAGAACAAGATGGACGTTGACACTTGTACAACACCTATCACCTTAAACTTTTTAAGCCCTCTTAAAATGCCCTCATTTAAGGGTTGCAACATGAAAAGAGGCAATAACAAACCTATTAATCTGAAAGAGAACAATAAATCACTCCTCCCAGTAATATTTATCAAGCTATTAGATGGTGCAAAATTTAGTCCTAACCCCACTACAACACAAACACTGAGCGAGAATATATATAGAATTAATAACCTGGCTCTTGAGTTTCGCTGTGTTTGGGCTTCAACGGTGAACTTTGTACATAAATTGATGTAATTGGCTACACACATGCATAATATCATATTTAAGGTATTTCGCACAAAACTAAATGCGCCAAAATATTCCTTAGACAACACATGTGTGCAATAAAAAGTAACGGCTATCATTATTAATTTTGAAAAACCGCTACCTAAAATGGTTGAAATAAAGGCTCTAAAAAAAGGGCTTTTATAATTTATCATCTGCTTTGCTATTTGCTTGTAGGAGTGTCTATATCAAGAATATTGTCTATATCAAGAATATTGTCTATGTGCCTTGCTGCACCCATTCTCTTCATCTCGTTCTGAATGGGCTACTTATGTAATGGTAATTTTATTTGTTCGCCCAATTTATAATCCCATTCTATGGGCTGGAATGATTCAAAACCACTACCAGGATAGAAAGTCATCTCTCCAAATAATATTTTGTCAAAATTGCAGTAAAAGTCTACACGCACAAAAGGTATCTCTTTTGCTAATTGTTCAGCCAATGTTATCATTTCGTTCAAATGCTTTGGAGGCGCAATAGGCTTTATATAATTAGGATGTTCCCTTTCAAAGGGTAGCAAATTCCATTCTCTGTCGTAAAAGTTTATATATAGATTCCGAGCTGTTTCACGTTCAAAAACCACAAATAAATTCTTTACACATCCATTATAAACCATGAACTTGTAATCGCGCAATGCTTCATTTTCTGATTCCACATACTCTTCAGCAAAGAATCTTCGGTTAACATTTTTATAAGGCCATTCTTTCAAAAACATCCACCCATCTCTACGCATGCCTTTGGCTAATTTTTTCTTGGCTGCATTCAAATCGAATGTGGATTTATCCTGACAAATAACCACCCCATTATTACCTGCCCCATTATTGCACTTTAGTACAAACTTATTAGGCAAGTTAGATATGTCTATATCGTCAACGTTATTCCAAATGGCCAAAGTCTTTATAATGTGTTCCTCCCCGATAATTGAAGCAACATACTTCTTTACATCTATTTTATCGACTAAAGTAGTATAACGAGGTTGCCGATCATATAATTTCAGCCATTGAATTTTTTCATTAAAACTCTTAGGATTGTTTAAGTTCAAGGGATACCCCATTTGAATTCTAAACAAAAGGCTTAAGTATTTGTCATCAGGCAAACACTTATACATGCAATGCACGATCTTTACAAATACTCTTTTAATTATATTCATATTATCTTGAGAAAAGATGTAATAAGTTGGTATATCCTTAAAATTTTCGCCAAACCATTCTGTTGACAATGCCAACATAGCTTTGCACAATCTTCACAACCTTAGTTGACACATTCTCATCTACATAATCGGGTACAGGAATGCCATGCTGACCATCTTTGCAAAGCTCTACAGCTGTATCTACTGCTTGAAGCAAAGACTTTTCGTCAATACCGGCAATGATGAAATCGCCCTTATCAATGGCTTCTGGACGTTCAGTAGATGTACGGATGCAGATAGCAGGGAAAGGATGTCCTACACTTGTGAAGAAGCTACTTTCTTCGGGAAGGGTACCAGAGTCGCTTACTACAGCAAAGGCATTCATCTGAAGACAGTTGTAGTCGTGGAAGCCAAGAGGCTCGTGCTGGATGACACGTGAATCGAGTTGGAAACCTGATGCTGCAAGACGGTTGCGTGAACGTGGATGACAGCTATAGAGGATAGGCATGTCATACTTCTCTGCCATGTGGTTGATAGCGTTGAAGAGGGATAGGAAGTTCTTCTCTGTATCAATGTTCTCCTCACGGTGTGCGGAAAGGAGGATATATTTACCCTTCTCCAAACCAAGACGCTGATGAACATCACTTGCTTCAATCTCAGCAAGGTTGTTATGGAGAACTTCTGCCATAGGTGAGCCTGTAACATAAGTACGCTCCTTAGGCAATCCACAGTCGGCAAGGTAGCGACGGGCATGCTCTGAGTATGCCATGTTTACATCTGAGATGATGTCTACAATACGGCGGTTGGTTTCTTCGGGGAGACACTCGTCCTTGCAACGATTGCCTGCCTCCATGTGGAAGATGGGGATATGGAGACGCTTGGCTCCGATAACACTCAAACATGAGTTGGTATCTCCTAACACTAATACTCCGTCAGGCTTGGTCTGGGCAAAGAGTTTGTAAGAGCAGTTGATGATGTTGCCACAGGTGGCTCCAAGGTCGTCGCCTACGGCATCCATGTAAACTTCGGGTTCTGCGAGCTTGAGGTCGCGGAAGAAAATGCCATTGAGGTTGTAGTCGTAGTTCTGGCCTGTGTGGGCGAGAATAACGTCAAAATACTGACGGCATTTGTTGATAACTGCAGCGAGACGGATAATCTCGGGACGTGTGCCGACAACGATAATTAGCTTTAATTTGCCGTTGTCTTGGAACTTTATGTCGGAATAATCAAATTTGGGTTGCTTGTTCATAAAACGTTAATTGATATCTTGCGCTTCGCGCTGGAGTTGGAACATTAATTACCATTAATTGAACATTAATTTTTCATTAATTAAATCTTATGATAGGATATATTAAAGATTAACTGATGATCAATTAATGGATCTTGATGTTTGGTGATAATGTGCAGAATAACATGATTAGTTATTTCACAGAACATTAATTGATATTTGCGCTTCGCGTTGGGGAGTGAACATTAATTATCATTAATTGAACATTAATTATGCATTAATTAATACTTATGGAAGGATATATTAAAGATTAACTAATGGTCAATTAATGGATATTGATGTTTAGTAATAATGTGTTGAATAACATGATTAGCTGTATCTCTATTCATTGATATTTAATAGTTCAACGTAATCTTTGTTGAAAACACGGTTCATCTCTCTGTCTACAAGGAAACACTCATTAGTTACTTTATCATAAGCCCAACGCTCGCCTATTAGATGAGGTTCACCAAAGTTGATTAATAAACCTATAGGCTTTTTAGTCAAGCGTAGATAATTGCATAGTTGAGCACGATGGATAGGAAGAAGTTTCACTACTGATTTTAGTTCAACTATTATATCACCTACAACGATATCCATCTTGTATTTCTTATCAAGTTCGATACCTTTATAGAATATCTTTATCTCTTCCTCTCGTTTGTTTGGTATACCTCGCATACCAAGTTCCACACTCAAAGCCTCTTGATAAACAGCTTCCAATACACCCCAATTAATCTCAGAATGTACAGCCATTGCAGAGCCTATGATTTTAAATATGGTTTCCTTGTATTTTTTTAGTTCCACAAAAAAGAAAAATTAATGAATAATTAATGTTCAATTAATGGTAATTAATGTTTTAAACCGCAATACAAAGCATTGCAACACAACCACCAAAAAGATACTAATAATCATTTATTTCACTTCTTACATAAGAACTTTTTATTTCTGTTCTACTGGGTCGAAGTAGGTGTCAGGCTTATTGGGGTCGAAGATTTCGTTGCAATACATCACTGTTACCAAGTCTTCGGTGTCAGAGAGGTTAATGATGTTGTGGGTGTAACCTGGAAGCATGATGACACTTTGGATTTTGTCGCCACTTACTTCATAGTTCAACACTTCGTCTGTGCCTTCCTTGCGGAGCTGGATGAGTCCGTGACCTGCAACAACGATAAACTGTTCCCACTTGGTATTGTGCCAATGCTCACCTTTAGTAATACCTGGTTTTGAGATATTGATGCTTACTTGTCCGCAGTTAAGGGTGTGTACCAATTCGGTAAATGAGCCACGTGAGTCTACATTCATCTTCAGGTCGAATATTGCCTTGTCCTTGGGCAAGTATGACAAGAAGGTACTATAGAGGCGCTTGGCAAACGAGTTGGCAGGAATTTCTGGAATCATCAAAGTCTGGGGCATATCGGCAAACTTATGGAGCAAATCCACTATTTCACCAAGAGTCGCCTTGTGAGTGATAGGACAATAGCAGTACTTGCCTTCTGCTGAAGGAAGTACTTCAAGTCCTTCAAACTCACAATGATGTTCCTCACCCTTTAATGCGTGAATCATCTCGTCAACAAGGTCGTCGATGTAGAGCAGTTCAAGTTCTACACTTGGATCGTTGACGGTAATGGGTAGGTCGTTGGCTATGTTATTGCAGAATGTGGCTACAGCACTATTGTAGTTCGGACGACACCATTTGCCATAGAGGTTGGGGAAGCGATATACCAATACTTTGGCTCCTGTTTCCTTGCCATATTCAAGGAACAAATCCTCACCTGCTTTTTTACTTCTGCCGTACTCGCTGTTGCCGAAACGTCCTGTCAAGGACGCTTGCTGTGAGCTTGAAAGCATAACGGGGCAGTTGTTACCGTGAGCCTTAAGGGTGTCGAGCAAAGTTGAGGCGAAACCGAAGTTGCCCTTCATAAACTCATCATTGTCTTTGGGGCGGTTGACACCTGCAAGGTTGAACACAAAGTCACATTCCTTGCACCACTGGTCAAGTTGCTCGGGTGTAGAGTCGAGGTCGTACTCAAAGACTTCTTCAATTGCGAGGTCTCCGTAACAGCGTGCCTTGCCGGACTTTATATTGTTGAGTTGAGCGCAAAGGTTTTTGCCTACAAAACCTTTGGCTCCAGTTACTAATATACGCATGTCGTTTATATTTTGAACACAGATTGCGCAGATAACATTAATTCAAAGCTATCCACTAATTTTCGAACACAGATTACACGGATATAATAATGCCACTATTATCTTTCCGAACATGAATAACACAAATTGAAAAATATCTGTTAGATATGTTATATCTGTGTTCGTAAAACTATTGAAGTCTGTGTTCGTTACGTTTACTGCACGAAGTTACCCTCGCCACTCAATTCTTTCTTGATGTACTCCAAAGCGCCAATCTTTGCCTTTGTCTCCTCCAAGTTCAAACGATAGGTGTTGTCTGAATTGAACTCTTCTATTTCAGCACACTTGGTGTCTCCTTCCTTAAAGAACTTATCGTAGTTCAAACCACGGTTATCAGCAGGCACACGATAGAAGTTGCCCATATCCTCAGCCTTGGCGCACTCTTCTTTAGTGAGCAATGTTTCGTACATCTTTTCACCATGACGGATACCGATAACTTTAATATCTTCCTTCTTGCCACCGAAGAGTTCGCATACTGCCTCTGCCTGAGTTTGGATTGTACAAGCTGGAGCCTTCTGAACGAGGATATCACCATTCTGACCATGCTCAAAGGCAAAGAGAACAAGGTCTACAGCCTCTTCCAATGACATGATGAAACGTGTCATCTTAGGCTCTGTCAATGTGATAGGGTTGCCATTGCGAATTTGGTCTATCCACAAAGGAATTACAGAACCACGTGAGCACATTACGTTACCATAACGTGTGCAGCAAATCTTGGTCTTACCTGAATAACGACTCTTTGCCACAGCAATCTTTTCCTCAATTGCCTTGGTAATACCCATAGCATTAATTGGATAAGCAGCCTTATCTGTAGAGAGGCAGATAACAGCACCTACGCCTGCTTCAATAGCAGCAGTGAGCACATTGTCAGTACCAATAACGTTGGTCTTTACAGCTTCCATTGGGAAGAACTCACAACTGGGTACTTGCTTCAAGGCTGCAGCATGGAAAATATAATCAACACCAGGCATTGCATTGCGACATGACTGAAGGCTACGTACATCGCCAATGTAAAACTTTATTTTGTTAGCTACATCAGGATATTTTACTTGGTATTCATGGCGCATATCATCCTGTTTCTTCTCATCACGTGAGAAAATACGAATCTCACCAATATCTGTACGAAGGAAACGATTCAGAACTGCATTCCCAAAAGAACCAGTACCACCTGTTATCATAAGGGTTTTACCTGCAAAAATGCTCATATTTTTATTGTTTATTGGCAATCAGTTTTATGGGTGGCTCTACCAGATAGTTCGAATATTAAAATCAGAATTTTTAGAACCACCCTTATAATACTTTGCGTACCATTCAGAAAAACGTCGCAACCCATCCTTTATATTTGTATGGGGTTTAAATCCAAAGTCTTGTTCTAATGGCATTGTGTCAGCATAAGTTATGGGAACATCACCAGGCTGCATAGGCACAAGTTCTTTATGAGATTCAAAATCATAATCCATCGGAAGCACTCCTGCACGTACAAGTTCTTCTTGAAGAATCGTTACAAAGTCAAGAAGGTTTTCGGGCGAGCTATTTCCAATATTATATAGTTTGTATGGAGGAATAGGAAGCCCGTCCTCTCCGTTCTGCTTTTGAGGAGCGTGCTGCATAACTCTGACTACACATTCTACGACATCATCAATAAAAGTAAAATCGCGCATACAATTGCCATAGTTGAATATTTTGATAGTCTCACCCTTTACTAATTTGTTTGTAAATCCAAAGTATGCCATGTCAGGGCGACCTGCTGGACCATAAACCGTAAAGAAGCGTAAACCTGTTGAAGGTATGTTATAAAGTTTGCTATAGGCATGAGCCATCAACTCGTTGCTCTTTTTGGTAGCTGCATAAAGTGATACGGGGTTGTCTACCTTATCATCGGTTGAATAGGGAACCTTTTTATTGCTACCATAAACTGATGAAGACGAGGCATACACAAGGTGCTCTACTTCATGATGGCGACAAGTTTCAAGTATATTGTAGAAACCTATAAGGTTGCTCTGGATATAAGCATTGGGATTAGTAATACTATATCGCACACCTGCTTGGGCTGCAAGGTTTACAACAACAGCTATCTTGTTTTGGCTGAATATTTTATCAACTATGTCTTTGTCTGCTATCGAGGCATGAACAAAAGTCCAATCTCGATTCAATGCCTCAATCTCTTTTAAACGCTCATACTTGATGTTAACATCATAATAATCGGTAATTGAATCAATTCCTATGATTTTTATGTTCGACACATTGTGAAAAAGGTGTTTAATAAGGTTGCTACCTATAAAACCCGCAGCACCTGTTACAAAAACTACCTTTCCTTCAAGGTTAACATTATATTCTACCATAACTTAGTCTCGTCTGAATATATCTCGGGTGTACACCTTATCTTCTACATCACTTAAACAATCATCAAAGCGATTAGCAATTATAGCCCTACTTTGTGCTTTAAAATCACACAAATTATTTACCACCCTGCTACCAAAGAATGTTGTACCATCTGCAAGAGTTGGTTCATAAATAATAACCTCTGCACCCTTTGCCTTAATTCGTTTCATTATGCCTTGAATAGCAGACTGACGAAAGTTGTCGGAATTTGACTTCATTGTTAAACGATATACTCCGATTATACAAGTATGTTCTTTCGCTGCATCCCATTGACCATTTTCAGCATAATAGTCTGCCTTACGGAGCACAGCGTCAGCTATATAATCCTTACGCGTTTTGTTCGACTCAACTATAGCCGACATCATGTTTTGTGGCACGTCTTGGTAGTTAGCGAGCAGTTGCTTCGTATCCTTTGGCAAGCAGTAACCACCATAGCCAAATGATGGATTATTATAATGTGTACCTATGCGTGGGTCAAGTCCTACTCCTTCAATGATAGCTTTCGAGTCAAGTCCCTTTACTTCAGCATAAGTATCTAATTCGTTAAAGTAACTTACACGCAGGGCTAAATAAGTGTTGGCAAAGAGTTTTACAGCTTCAGCTTCTTTCACACCTAAGATGAGTGTGTCAATGTTTTCTTTAATTGCACCTTCTTGCAAAAGTGCTGCAAAAGCCTTAGCGGCCTCTTTTAGTTTCTCTACATCGGTAACCGTTTCAATTGCTTTATTCTCTTCTTCAAACCCTGGCTTGTCTATTATTTTAGGATAGCCCACGATGATACGGCTTGGGTAGAGATTGTCATAAAGGGCTTTGCTCTCACGAAGGAATTCGGGCGAAAATAGAAGATTCAACGTCTTAACTCCCTTCTGCGCATATTTTAAGTAAAGGCTTCGCGTGTAACCAACTGGTATGGTTGACTTTATTACCATTATGGCATTAGGATTTACTTCTAACACCATATCTATGACTTCCTCTACACGGGTAGTGTCGAAGTAATTCTTTACAGGGTCATAGTTGGTAGGTGCCGCTATCACCACAAAGTCGGCATCGGCATAAGCTGATTTACCATCAAGTATGGCCACAAGGTTTAGTTCTTTCTCTGCCAAATACTTTTCGATATAGTCATCCTGTATCGGTGAAATCTTACCATTGAGTTTCTTCACCTTTTCTGCTATTACATCTACCGCTGTTACATGATGATGTTGTGATAGCAATGTAGCTATGCTTAATCCCACATAACCTGTACCAGCTACTGCAATCTTTATATCTTTAAAATCACGCATTTTTTGATTTAGTTATTTAACATGGTCTGTACTTTTCAAAGTGAACTACCGCTAAGCTAAAGACTTAGCGGATTCGGAGATAGTTATGCCTCCTCGTTTTTCCTGTTTCTTCCTGCCATTGCTTTTTAGGACACGAGGTCGGTCATCCACAAGAGGACAGTCCACAGACTTTACTTTCCCACGTTCCGTGGGTAGGGCCTTCAAGCCAAACTCTTTGATATTACAAGCTGCATTATAGTCGCGGTCGTGAAGCATTCCACAATCAGGGCAAGTCCAACTGCGATCACTCAATTTCAATCCTTTATACACATAGCCGCATTTGCCACAAGTCTTTGAGCTGGGGGCAAAACGATCTATCTTTACAAAATTCACGCCATACCACTTGCATTTGTATTCCAACATCGTAAGGAACATGCCAAAAGATGCATCGGATACGGACTGAGCCAAATAGTGGTTGCGGGTCATGCCTTTCACATTCAAATTCTCCACACAGATGGTGCACATTCTTTCGCCCAGAAACAGAGGTATCATCGGTAACGTAGTCCGCTACGCTCCATCTTCAACCTATGTTTATGAACCTTTTCGTTAAGCCAGATGAGCTAAAGAAAGCTTGCTTTCATTTTGCCATGGCGAGAAAAGGTGCGCGAAAGCGAACGAAATACTGCCCCCTTTTATATCAATTAATTTTGAATACCTACTTACCTTTACTAAAATCAGTTTTTTTAGAACCAACCTAAATTCTATTCTGCAATCTCAAAATCTTCATTATACACATTATTAATAGCCACAGCATAACCAGCAAAATCCATAACAAGCTGACGATTTCTTGATATGCGCACCACGTACCCTACTTGTCCTGCCATGATTCCTGTTAACACACGGAGTTTTACATGGTCCTGGGCAAATTTTACAAAGGGGTCGCGCAAGAACGTAATACGTTCTGGCTTTTCTTTCATAATTTGCATAAAGGGACGCATTTTTTCATCAGGTATAGAGGCAGGCTTTCCTGTACTGCAATCGTTTACCAAAAAATATTGTGGAAAGTTCTGTTTCAAGAACGATTTCAACTGTACTGTTTCTCCCTGCAAAAATACGAGACCACTGACAGTTGGCTTATCTTCCTTAACTATGCCTTTGCCATTTGGATTCTTTTTATATTTCACAGTACGATGCACAAAACATTTCGGTTTGAAATCTCCCTCTACTTTACGCATTTCAAGTTTCTTTTCAAAAGAGTCAGCAGACATGTGCTGTATGAATATATACCCCCAAGGCAGTCCCAACGTTTTCTTTGTAGGGGCTGTTTCTTCTAAGCCGTTTTGGGAGGTTTTTTCGTTCTGAATATACGTATTATTTGTAATATGTGAATCGTTTATTTCTGTTTCACTTTGGGATATACCTCCCACTTTCGAAACCGATTTCTCTTCAGCCCCGACTATGTGTATGCCCTTTGGTAAACGCTTGTTGTTATACAAGCCATTTACGTCGACTGTAGAAGAAGAAAGTGAGCAAGCCTGCGCCATTTTCTTTATCTACTTTATGTTACTATTGGATGCCATTGATTGGAATGACGATGCCAATTCATTATAACTTTGTTTGTAAATCACACTGTTAAACTATTACATTAGTTCTGTATGAAAAAATATTTTTATTTTCATTATGTATTGTCAGTTTACCTTTTTTGCGGATATAATATACATAAATGAAATTTTGCTTACAAAAATACTGTTTTTCTTGCATTTATTCTCACTTTCTTCTTGTTTTTTCTTTGTAGGGGGCTATATTCAGGCGCAAATATCAAATGCAATTTTACTATACCACTACATTTAAACATTGTATTTTAAGGGTAGTTCTAATAAGTAGGTATTCAAAATTAGTTGATATAATATTAAAAATCAACGCGTTGGCGGATTTAGTAAATAAGTTGACAAGTTAACCCAAAAATCCGCCAACGAGTTAAAATCTGATATTTTTTGAACTACCCTTAAATAAGTTAGGCGCCACCTCGGCAATAAAAATAAAAGTCTTAGGCCTTTTATTTTGTATTGCGCTTGGTTTGCACTAACTTTAAATAAGTTAGGCGGCACCTCGGCAATAAAAATAAAAGTCTTAGGCCTTTTATTTTGTATTGCGCTCGGTTTGCACTAACTTTAAATAAGTTAGGCGGCACCTCGGCAATAAAAATAAAAGTCTTAGGCCTTTTATTTTGTATTGCGCTCGGTTTGCACTAACTTTGTACCCAAATAATCAAAATAAAAGAAAACGAATGAACGTTTTAGAACTTAGCGAACAGGAAATACAACGCCGCAATTCACTCGACGAGTTGCGCAATATGGGCATTAACCCCTACCCCGCTGCCGAATACGAAGTAACGGCTTACAGCGATGATATTAAAGCAAACTTTGACGAAAACGAAAAGCGCGAGGTTTGCATCGCTGGTAGACTCATGGGACGACGCGTTATGGGTAAAGCCAGCTTTGCCGAACTAATGGACTCAAAAGGACGCATTCAAGTGTATGTTACACGTGATGACATCTGTCCAAGCGACGATAAGACATTGTATAACACCTTGTTCAAAAAGTTGCTTGACTTAGGTGACTTTATTGGTGTGAAAGGTTTTGTTTTCCGTACACAAACGGGCGAAATATCAGTTCACGCACAAGAGTTGGTGCTTTTGTCGAAGAGCCTAAAGCCGCTGCCTGTGGTGAAGGAAAAGGATGGTGTTACCTATGATGCCTTCAACGACCCCGAACTGCGCTACCGCCAACGCTACGTTGACTTGTTGGTAAACCCTGGTGTGAAGGACATCTTCTTGAAGCGTACTCAGGTGATTAAAACCATGCGTGCCTACTTTGACGAGGCTGGATACACCGAAGTTGAGACACCTATTCTACAACCCATTCCTGGTGGTGCCAGCGCACGCCCATTCATTACTCACCACAACTCATTAGACGTTGACCTCTACCTTCGCATTGCTACTGAGCTTTATTTGAAGCGACTTATTGTGGGTGGCTTTGAAGGTGTTTACGAAATCGGTAAAAACTTCCGTAACGAGGGTATGGACCGTAACCATAACCCTGAGTTTACTTGTATGGAACTTTATGTGCAATACAAGGACTATAATTGGATGATGTCGTTTACCGAAAAGTTGCTCGAACGCATCTGCGTAGCTGTTAATGGCAAACCTGAGAGCGTTATTGATGGCAAGACCATCAGCTTTAAGGCTCCTTTCCGCCGTCTGCCTATTCTTGAAGCTATTAAAGAGAAAACGGGCTATGACTTGAATGGTAAGAGTGAGGACGAAATTCGCGACATTTGTAAAGAACTGAACATGGAGATTGACGACACCATGGGCAAGGGTAAGTTGATTGACGAAATGTTTGGCGAATTCTGCGAAGGTACTTACATTCAGCCTACCTTTATTACCGATTACCCCATTGAGATGTCGCCGCTCACTAAGAAGCATCGCGACAACCCCATGCTGACTGAACGCTTTGAGTTGATGGTGAATGGTAAAGAGTTGGCTAATGCTTACTCTGAGCTGAATGACCCCATTGACCAAGAGGAACGTTTTCAAGATCAGCTCCGCCTCTCTGAAAAGGGTGACGACGAAGCAATGTTCATTGATCAAGACTTTTTACGTGCCTTGCAGTATGGTATGCCTCCCACATCGGGCATTGGCATAGGCATTGACCGCTTGGTTATGTTAATGACAGGACAGACTCAAATACAAGAGGTTCTCTTCTTCCCACAAATGCGTCCCGAGAAGAAAGCTCCTCGTGATAAGGCCGACAAATATGTGGCTGCTGGCATTGCTGAGGAACTTGTTCCTATTTTGCAAAAGGTGGGCTACTACCTGGTAAGTGACTTGAAGGATGTAAAGGCTCAAAAAATTCAGCAACAAATTGGTGAGGTTATCAAAAAGTATAAGCTTGACATAACCAAGCCGAGTGTGCAGGACATTGAAGCCTGGAACATTTAAATCTCTCTTTCTCACACAACAACACCTTGTGCGCTTTGCAAATGTGTGAATGTGTGGTGTGTGCGGCAAGTTCAACTAAAGCCATAAGTTGAGTTTGCATAGCTCATTGACACATTAACACATTTGCAAAAATAGGCGCATAAGCCCCCATTCGTTCATCATTAACCCCTTCTCGTGTACGATTTAGGAAACATAGCCGTTATGGGTAGTGGTTCTTGGGCCACAGCCATTGCTAAGATGCTACTCGAAAAAGTGGAGCATCTGCATTGGTATATACGTAGGCAAGACGCTATTGACGACTTTATACGAACGGAACATAACCCCTCGTACTTAACGAGTGTGCACTTTGACACCAAACGTATCACCTTTTCGACTGACATTAATGAAATTGTGCGTTCATGTCGCACTTTGGTGTTCGTTACACCTTCACCTTACCTTAAAAATCACTTAAAGAAGCTCAAGGTGAAGCTACACGACAAGTTTATCATTACAGCCATTAAGGGTATTGTGCCCGATGAAAATTTAGTTTGTTCTGAATTTTTCAGAGTGGTTTATAATGTTCCCGATGAAAACTTAGCAGTGTTGGGCGGACCGAGTCATGCTGAAGAGGTGGCTCTTGGCCGATTAACCTACCTCACCGTAGGTTGCGCTGATAACAAAAAGGCTACTGCCTTTGCTGAGACCATTGCCTCAAGTTACGTAAAGACAAAAACATCGGCCGATGTGATTGGCATAGAATATGCCTCGGTGCTGAAAAATGTGTATGCCATTGCTGCAGGCATCTGTAATGGTTTGAAGTATGGTGACAACTTTCAGAGTGTTCTTATGTCGAACGCGGTGCAAGAGATGAACCGCTTTTTGCGAGCTGTTTACCCCATTGACCGTTCGGTGTATGACAGCGTTTACTTAGGCGACTTATTGGTAACGGGGTATTCTAACTTTTCGCGCAACCGCGTGTTTGGATCCATGATTGGCAAGGGATATAGCGTTAAGTCGGCACAGATTGAAATGGAAATGATTGCTGAGGGCTACTATGGCACCAAATGCATGAAGGACATTAACCGACATTACCATGTCAATATGCCCATTCTTGACGCGGTATACAACATTCTGTATGAACGCATTTCGCCTACCATTGAAATTAAATTGCTTACCGACTCATTTAGGTAATATAAATACTTGTTCTAAGTAGGTATAGACAATCAATAAGTTCTATTTTCACATTGAAAACACTTATTGATTGTCTATAATATTTTTTGAACCCCAACGTTTATTCAAACTCTTTTTTAGCACAAGCAACAACCATGGCTTTCATCATAAAAAAATATACTCCTGAACTGAAAGAGGTGTGGAATGCCTTTTTAACTACGGCAAAGAATTCCACCTTCTTGCTCAATCGTGACTACATGGACTATCACAGCGACCGCTTTCATGACTGCTCGCTCATGGTGTATAACGATGACAAGCTTTATGCGCTACTGCCTGCTAACGTGCAAAACAATGTGCTCTATTCACACCAAGGTTTGACCTATGGCGGACTCATCACTAACACTCATGCTACAGCCGATGGGGTGTGTCAAGTGTTCAAGACCATCAACGCTTACCTTAAAAGTCAAGGCATGGTGAAGGTGGTTTATAAACCCATTCCGTGGATTTACCAAGTCACACCTGCTGAGGAGGACCTCTATGCCCTCATTAATGTGTGTGGAGCGAGCGTCAAGTCGCGCAACATTTCATCGACCATCAACATGAGACAACCGCTCAAATGGAGACGCATAAGGCTTTGTGGAGCTAACAAGGCTCTTAATGATGGCATTGAAGTAAGAGAAACGGAAGACTTTGCTACCTTTTGGCAGATTTTAGAGGAAAACCTCATGCTTACCTACCAAGCCCATCCTGTGCACACATTAAGTGAAATATTACTTTTAAAAGAGCGTTTTCCACAACAGATCCGCCTTTATGCTGCTTTTCAAGGCGATGAAATGTTGGGGGGAACTTTATTATATGTTTCACAACAAGTGGCTCACACGCAGTATATATCGGCCAATCAGCAAGGCAAATGTAAGCATGTGCTTGACTTGCTCTTTAAAAAACTTATTCAAGAGGATTATAAAGACATTCCCTACTTTGACTTTGGCACTTCAAACGAGCAACAAGGCCGTGTGCTCAACACGTCACTTATATATCAAAAAGAGGGCTTTGGTGGACGTGGCGTATGTTATGATTGCTATGAATGGGAGGTGTAAGTGGAAGTTAAATGCAATAAGTAAGAGTTCAAAATTATTTCTAGACACTTATTTCAACTTTTCTGTTCTTCAACTTATCAACTAAAAAGGTAAACTAAGCTCTTATGTTTACGTGATAAACGGATATACTTCACAATTCTGTCTTAGGCTGGACAAAACAACATATTGATTGATGTGGCATGGATATAGATGCCTTTATTCGTCCAGCCTATGGATTGAACGAGTGAACTACCGCTAAGCTAAAGACTTAGCGGCTTCGGAGATAGTTATGCCTCCTCGTTTTTCCTGCTTCTTCCTGCCATTGCTTTTTAGGACACAAGGTCGGTCATCCACAAGAGGACAATCCACAGACTTTACATTCCCACATTCCGTGGGTAGAGCCTTCAAGCCAAACTCTTTGATATTGCAAGCTGTGCGTTATAGTCGCGGTCGTGAACCATACCACAATCAGGGCATGTCCAACTGCGATCGCTCAATTTCAATCCTTTATACACATAGCCGCACTTGCCACAAGTCTTTGAGCTGGGGGCGGTTAGCGGTTGGATGTTAGCGGTTGGATGCCGCGAAAAAATTGAAAAATTTGTTCATAACGCTTGTTTATTAAATTATTATTGTTATCTTTACGGTAAGCTTCGAAAGAAGTTGCGTATGCTACGGCATGGCGCCTCGCAGGGGAATCTGAAAGGACTCCCCTGTTGTCATTTTATAAAGTTGCCATCAACGAGGAACGGTCTAACTTCACCGCTTTCGTATATCCACACTTCTTTTATTGCATTTGGTGATTGCCTTTGTCGGGCAATGATTTGTTTGCGAATAAAAACTCCCGTATTTGCAGTATTTTATGCCTTGCGTAAATTACTGCAAATACGGGAGTTTCTTCGTCTTTATCTCTCTATAAATAAAGAGCTTTATTAAATGTTGAACTGCTTGCCTTGACGGCCATCGTCATAGCCCTTGGCATAGCCCTCACGATAGCCACGCACATATTGTTGCTTTTCAGCCGAAGTGGAAAAGGAATTGGTGTCATCGTAATTAGCATGCTCTGTCGATGCAGCTCCATCATCACAACCTACTGCATAACCATCGTCATAACCTGCTTCATAAGGGTTACGCTTATCCTTGCCCAATAGTGTGTCGGAGAGTTGTGATGCTTGCACAGTGTCAGGAGTTGATGGTAGTATGTCGGGGTCAACTGTTGTGTCGGGCACTGCTATTTGCTGACTTGAGGTGTCAGCACCACCAGGAGCTACTAATTGCCGTTGCTCGCCCGAGCTGTGCTTCATGTATATAATGCCTATGACTATCAATATGCAGAACAACAGGATGGAAACTACCTTCCAACGATTTTCAGTCTGTGGTAACTTGTTATAGTTCATTGCGTTATTTTGTGTCTTGAAGTTTCGTATTATGGCTTATAATAATGTGCGCCCCATAATGGGCAGTTTGCGACTGGCATCCATTCGCAAAAAAATGAAGAGCATGAGTGTAAATCCCCATAGTGATGACCCCCCGTAACTAAAGAATGGGAGTGGTATGCCTATGACTGGGGTTACGCCCATAACCATGCCTACATTGATAAAAACATGAAAGAGCAATATGCTTGTAACTGAATAGCCATAAACACGCGCAAAAGTACTCACTTGGCGCTCACTTAAATATATAAGCCGTAGTATCATGCAGAGGAACAAGAGCAAGACTCCTGCTGAGCCTAAAAATCCTTGTTCCTCACCTACGGTGCAGAAGATAAAGTCGGTGTCTTGTTCGGGCACATACTTCAACTTGGTTTGTGTGCCATTCATAAATCCTTTACCTTCAAGTCCGCCTGAACCGATGGCTATTTTACTTTGATTGACATTGTAACCTGCATCACGATTGTCCTCATTCATTCCTAACAATACTTGAATGCGTACTCGCTGATGGGGTTCAAGCACTTTGTTTAACGCAAAGTCGGCTGTGTAGAGAAAGGCAGTGCTGCCTAATGTGAACACGGCTATGAGCATACAGGTGTTGGCACGTTGCCCTATTGACTGCCATGCTAAATAGGCTGCCATGAATATGCATAATGCTAACAATACCCACGATATGTCAAAGGGGATGATAAACTCGGACACAAGAAGAGATAGAATAATGCTCACTGAACCTATTAGCAGAAAGAGTCCGAATGCCTTGTTGTGTTTGTCGTACACGCGCAACATGCCCATGGTGAATATCCAAATGAGTGTTAACACTACAAATTCGCCGATTGAGGCATAGGTGCCAGGCAACTCTACTATGCCAAAACGTATGCCCACCACAAAGTAGATGACTGCTGCTACAGCTGTAAATAGTATGCAACCCGGCATACCCTCGCGATAGAACATAAGGAAAAAGGCTAAGTAGACAAGGGCTGAACCCGTTTCGCGTTGCATGACGATAAGTGCCATGGGTAGCAACACAAGGGCTGCGGCCTTCATGAAATTATGCATTTTGTCAAGCGTAAAGCCATACTCATCAATGAGTTTGGCCACAGCTAACGCGGTGGCACACTTGGCAAACTCAGCAGGTTGAATGTTGCAGAAGCCTAAACTCACCCACGACCTTGACCCCTTAATGTCTTTGGCTACGAATGGGGTGATGAGTAGCACTAACATCATGGCCCAATAAAAGAAACCGGCTAAGGTGTCGTAATAGCGATCGGAGGTCATCATGATGACAAAGCCTAAAGCTAAGGCACAACCTATCCAAACGATTTGTTTGCCTGTTCTCACTCCCCATTCAAAAAAGTTAGTGTCGCCTAACTCATGGGTGGCTCCACATATACTAAACCAACCACACACCAACAATGTAAGGTAGAGTGTGAATACTACCCAATCAATATTGAAAAGCGGATATTGTTTGTTTTCGTTTAACATATTATTATAGATGTGCAAACGCGCTATGGTGTAAAGCATGTGTTAATGATGGCGCACGTTGTGAAGCTTTGTGATATACACTCTCTTGCAACAACCAACACACCACACAACTCACTATTGAATTTACACCTGAGCGCTACGAGCGTTTAGGAATCTCCATACTTAATGTGCATGTTCTGAAAGTGTTGTGCTTTCTTTTCAGACGAAGCTGACAGTTTACCATTTAAATACTGCTCCATGATTAATGCGCCAATGGGTACACCATAAACATTACCAAAGCCACCATTCTCAACATACACCGAAACGGCTATGCGCGGTTGTTGCATGGGAGCAAATCCCATAAAGACAGAGTGGTCGTGTCCGCGGTTCTGGGCCGTACCTGTTTTACCACACACTTCGTAACCAGGCAAGTTGGCTGCACGACATGTGCCATCGAGCACAGCCTTGCGCATACCTGCTACGCAGTATTCATACCATCGGCGGTCAACACCTGTGTAATGCTTTTGCCGATAAACGGGGTCAATGCTACCATTTTGAATGTTATGCACTACGTGAGGGGTGTAAAAGAAACCTCGATTGGCCACTGTAGCCGCTAAGTTGCATATTTGTAATGGAGTGGCTGTCACCTCGCCCTGTCCTATGGCTATTGATATAACGGTAAGTCCGTTCCACGACCCTTTGTATGCCTTGTCATAATACTTAGCATTGGGTATCATACCACGTTTTTCGCCAGGTAGGTCTATGCCTAACTTATAGCCATAGCCCATGCGCACCATATAGTCCTTCCACACGGTCATGGCTTTTTGCACGGAACCATATTTGCGCTTGTTGCTTAACAAGCGAAAAAGGTTCCAACAAAAGTAGGAATTGCATGAAGTTCCGATTGCTGGCACCAAGTTAATGGGCGAGGCATGACCATGACAGCCTACGTGTAAGCCTTTATAGTTGAAACCATGATGACACGGAAAGGCTATGTGTGTGTCAATTGACCCTTCTTGCAATCCCGTTAGGGCTTGGGTTATTTTAAAAGTGGAACCTGGTGGATAAGTACCCATGATGGCTCTATTAAGAAGGGGACGCTTCGGGTCTTTTTCAAGTATCATGTGGTTCTTACCACGATCGCGCCCAACCATTGTGCGTGGGTCGTAAGTTGGGGCTGACGCCATGCATAGCACCTCACCCGTTGATGGCTCTATAGCCACAATGGCACCTTTCTTGCCTTCAAGCAAACGTTCTGCTAATGTTTGCAAGTCTTTGTCAATGCCCAAGGTGATGTTTTTGCCAGGCTGTGCTACCTTGTCATATTTACCATTTTGATAATGACCTTGGGTACGCCCATGCACATCGCGCAACATAATGCGCATACCCTTTTCGCCACGCAACTGGTTTTCGTAGGCTCGTTCTACACCTAATTTGCCTATGTAGTCGCCCGAGGCATAATATTTGGTAGAATCGTCAGTTAGTTCCTTTTCACTAATTTCGCCTACATCGCCTAACAAGTGGGCACCTATGGCACTGGTGTATTGACGTGTAGAACGCTTTTCGATGCTGAAGCCTTTAAAGCGAAATAGCTTTTCACGAAACAATGAAAACTCTTGCGCTGGAATTTGCGCCATAAATAATTGCGGTGTATAGCGCGAGTAACCAGGATTCTTTTTTGAATCCTTAATGTCGGCCATACGCTTTATGTACTCATCGCGCGTAATGCCTATTGTTTGACAAAAGTCGAGCGTGTCAACACCACGTTGGTCGTTCATTACCACCATTATGTTGTACGATGGTTCATTGTATACCAATATACGGCCTTTGCGATCAAGTATTAGTCCACGCGAGGGGTACTGAATGTCCTTACGAAATGCGTTTGAGTCGGCATTCTTTTTGTAATCATCGCTCCACAATTGTAAAGTGAAAAGACGAATCATATAAATAAAAATAATGCCTATGGCTACGCCTCCGATAACAAACTTACGTATTTGAAAATTGTTGGGAGTTGACATTTGCTGTTTTCTACTTGCTACGTATGGCCTCCATTGCTATGACAAACAATGTTGTGAGCAATGTACTACCTAAAATGTTGATGAGTAAAATCTGCCAGTCAAAAAATGAGAATGCCTCTAACATGAAGAATGCTAAGCAATACACTAACACTGAAAAGAGGGTGTACTTGACAAAGGAACTCCATTCCATTACCTTGCGCGAAGGTTCAAAGACATCATTGCCATCGTTGGGTGCAAACATTTTCAACAACCAAGGGGTGACGAGTCCTAACAAACACATGGCTCCTGCTGCCATGCCTGGGGTGTTGGTGAACATGTCAACTCCTAAGCCTAACAAAAAACCTGTTAGCACATACACCCAACGCGAGGTGTCGCTCGGTAGGATGAGCAGAAAGTAAACGTAGGGCATGGGGGTGGCATAACCAAATATGTGTACGTGGTTGAACACTAAAGCTTGCAATAGTAGCAATAGCACAAACCATCCCGCACGCGATGTTATTGTTTGCAGTTTCATTTTTTTACCTTAGTTAGGGAATCATTTCAAGCCATACGATGCTTTATGATATAGCTTGGCACTGAAATAAGGAAGCTACAGTTTTCACAAAGCACTGCATTGGCTTCATACGAATTTGAACGCTCCCTTTTAGTAGCTTTTAATTTTGATTATCAACATTCTCCATTTGTTTGGCATGTACCTGCAAGGTGTCAATCTCGGCTTTGTAGGGAGTTGTTACAACTAATACATCGCGCAAATTGGCAAAGTTAGTGCCCAAATTCACATCTAAACGATAAGACTGTCCGTCGGCCGAATTACGAATATTACGTACGCGGCCTACAAAGATGCCTGGAGGGAACACGGCTGAATAGCCACTTGTTTCAACGGCCTGCCCTACCTTTACTTTGGCATAACGTGGCACATCATCCAAATAGGCCATCAGCATGCTTGAACCATCCCATTGTAAATAACCAAAATAGTTTTGTCCGCGCACACGACAACTGATACTTGACTTGCGGTTGGTTATAGGTATTACTAATGAATGGTGTGGTCCCGTCAAATAGACAATGCCTACTACGCCTCCACCACCAACTACACCCATTTCGGGGCGTATGCCATCAGCCGATCCGCGATCAATAACCAAATAGTTGTTTGTGCGCTCTGCGCTATTTGACACCACTGTAGCAGGCAGCATATTGTAACCCACCAACTTTTCGCGCATCAACTTTTCAGTTATGGTAGTATCCTTGGTAGCTGTTATGAGTGCCTGACGCAGATGCTCTGTTTCACGTTGCAATGCTATGTTTTGGTCAGTTAATTGACGATTCACCTCTTGTAAATGGAAAAAGCTGATTACATCAGTATACGCTCCATTTACTCCTGCCACAACTGAGTTGGCTGCGCTAAACCACACACTGCCTTGATAGCTATTAAAACGGAATAGCAACACCATGCTTACGGCCTCAAGCACTACAAACAAAAAGCAGTAACTATATTTGCTTACAAAGTCGACCAAGCCACTCCGTGAATTTTTATCACTCATATATATAACAGAGATTGTGCTTTGATGAGTATTTATATACAAACAAAAACTTCACCTACTCGGGTCGCGCCTCTCGCATCAAAGGAGATGGACACCGAGAGGGTGAAGCCACTCGTCTGTATATACGTAGACTATTCAAAACTTTTAAAATTATTTTGAACACCTACTTTTCATCATCTGAATAGTTTTTTAACGCATCAAGAAAGTGAAGTTCTCAACATTTTTCAATGCTATACCTGTACCCTTTGCAACGCAAAGTAAGGGGTCCTCAGCTACATGGAAAGGTATGTTGATTTTGTCGCTCAAGCGCTTGTCTAAGCCACGCAACAATGCGCCACCACCTGTGAGGTAGATGCCGTTTTTAACAATGTCGGCATACAATTCAGGAGGCGTGTTAGCCAAAGCGTTCAGTACGGCTTGTTCAATGCGTGCTATTGAGGTTTCAAGGCAATGGGCTATTTCTTGGTAGCACACTGGCACCTCCATAGGCATAGTCGTGATGCGGTTAGGACCATGTATTAAGTAGTCTTCGGGCGGATTGGCCAAATCGGTCAAGGCTGCACCAACATTAATCTTAATGCGTTCAGCCATGCGTTCACTTACCAACACATTGTGCTGACGGCTCATATACTCACGAATGTCGCTTGTGAAGTCGTCACCAGCCATTTTAATAGAGCTATTTGACACAATGCCACCTAATGAGATAACAGCAATTTCAGTTGTGCCACCACCTATGTCGACAATCATGTTGCCCTCAGGAGCATTTACATCAATACCTATACCTATAGCTGCTGCCATAGGTTCATAAAGCAAGAACACGTCACGTCCACCTGCATGTTCTGCAGAGTCGCGCACAGCACGCAACTCTACCTCAGTTGAGCCACTGGGCACACCAATCACCATGCGCAATGAAGGTGAGAACAAGCGTTTGCCTGAATGTACTTTCTTAATCAAGCCACGCATCATTTGCTCGCAAGCATTAAAGTCGGCTATCACGCCATCGCGTAACGGACGGATGACACGTATTTTGTTATTGGTCTTTTCATACATACGCTTGGCCTCCTCACCCACAGCTATCATTTTTTCGCTGTGTGTGTCGAGTGCCACAACCGAAGGCTCGTTAACAGCTATTTCGCCATCTGCAATAATGATGGTGTTAGCAGTGCCGAGGTCTATGGCCAACTCTTGTGTAAATGAAAAGAACTTTGAAAAAATTCCCATTTCTAAAAAAATAGTAAGTGCTTAATAAAACCCTTTAAGCAACCTCGTTCGGGCTATATTAGTCCACCACAACTACCCTATAGGTAATAAAGTAGCAAAAGCCAAAGCTACTGTCCACAGAGGGTTGCTCATTTATTTTGTTTACTTTTCAAACCAAGCGTGAATAGCTGTATCATAGTGGCTACTTACACCAAAGGCGCGAGTGGCAAACCAATGACGCTCCTCTAATTCGGTTTGTGCACCATTTTTGTTTACAATGTCAAGCAAAGGTTTGTACTCTGCCTTTGACGGCACAATTACTACATCGTTAAAGTTTTTGGCTCCAGCACGAATGAGTGAGATACCACCTATATCAATTTTTTCAATAATGTCGGCTTCGCTTGCACCGCTTGCCACTGTTTGTTCAAAAGGATATAGGTCTACAATTACGAGGTCGATTTCAGGAATCTCGTATTGGGCCATTTGCTTTTGATCCTCTTCAAGTTCACGACGTCCTAAAATGCCACCGAAGATTTTGGGATGAAGGGTCTTTACACGACCACCCAAAATTGAGGGATAAGTAGTAACATCCTCTACCTTCTGGCAAGGATATCCTAACGACTCAATAAACTTTTGAGTGCCACCCGTTGAGAGGAACTGCACACCTTCTTCGTGCAACTTAGCGAGGAGTTCTTCAAGTCCATCTTTGTGGAACACTGACACCAACGCTGTCTTGATTTTCTTTGTTGAGGACATATATTGATTATTTTATTTGTCTGAATTAAATTTTTGTGTACAAAAGTACTGCTTTTTTGTGGGCTACACCAATGTTTTATCAATATAAAATGAAAAGATTTGATTTTTTGTGCTTTACGGGTTTGTTTCGCGGCTTTTTGGTGACTTTACTTGTCAAACATGAATGCGTTTCATGCTCATACAGGGCTTCACTCGTTTGTAGCATAAAATAAAGCAAGTTGATTTGTCAACCTCCCATACACTTCGTGGTTAACTCATCAACTTGCTCTATTATAGGTTAGTGACACCTAATTTGTTTTAATTCATATTCAGTTTTAAGTAGGTATTCATAAAGCTCATGCTCACTGGCACTGTAATCGTATGCCAATACTGCATGAACCTTATTCTAAATAAGTATAACCGTAAAGGCCTGAGCGATAATTTGATATAAACTCTTTGCCTTCTTCATTGGTTATTTTGCCTTCCTTCACAGCCTTGCTCACCCAGGCTTCAAGTCGACGCACAAGGCGTTTGGGGTCATACTGCACATACTCAAGCACATCGGCTACGGTTTCTCCGTCAATCGTTTTGTCTATGCTATAACCTGTTTCGTCTACCGTTACGTGTACTGCATTTGTGTCGCCAAACAAGTTGTGCATATTGCCCAAAATTTCTTGGTACGCACCCACCAAGAACACACCTATATAGTAATGTTCGCCTTCGTGGAAATGGTGAAGTGGTAAATAAGATGTTTGCTGGTTGTAATTGACGTAAGCCGTAATTTTGCCATCTGAGTCGCAAGTAATATCCTGCAAGGTGGCCGAAACCGTAGGCTTTTCGTTCAGTCGCGCTATGGGCATAATGGGGAATAGTTGGTCTATACCCCATGAGTCGGGCAAAGACTGAAAGAGTGAGAAATTGCAGAAGTATTTGTCTGCCATCATTTTGTCGAGCGTACGCAACTCATCGGGCACGTGCTTTTGATGGTGTGCCAATTCACTTATCTCGCGCGTTATGCTCCAATATAGACTTTCTATCTGTGCTCTTGTCTTCAAGTCAATGATGCCATGACGAAAAAGGTCGAGCGCCTCATCACGAATGTCTTGGGCATCATGCCAATCCTCAAGCATTGAACGAGGTGACAGTTTATCCCATATCTCAGTTAAATCATGCACCAACTGATGGTCGCTCTCTGAAGGATGAAAGTTCTCATCCATATGTGGCATACTTACACTCTCCATCACATCCACCACCAACACTGAGTGATGAGCCGTTAGCGAACGTCCACCCTCGGTTATGAGGTTGGGGTGTGGAATGTTATTTTTGTTGGCAGCATCAACAAAGGTGTAAACACAGTCGTTTACATACTCTTGAATAGAATAGTTAACCGAACTTTCGGAGTTGCTTGAACGCGTACCATCGTAATCAACGCCTAAGCCACCACCACAGTCAACAAACTCTATGTTAAAGCCCATTGCATGTAACTGTACATAAAATTGTGAAGCCTCACGCAAAGCTGTTGAAATGCGTCGTATCTTGGTTATTTGCGAACCAATATGAAAGTGTATGAGCTTTAAGCAATCACGCATGCCCATTTTGTCGAGCATGCCCAAAGCTTCTAATAACTCTGATGAATTAAGGCCAAACTTTGAAGCATCGCCCCCACTCTCTTGCCACTTACCCGTGCCACTTGCAGCCAACTTAATACGAATGCCTAAGTTAGGACGCACACCTAACTTTTCAGCAGTTTGGGCTATCATAGTCAATTCGGGCAACTTTTCAACTACCAAAAAGACGCGCTTACCCATTTTCTGGGCCAAAAGTGCAAGTTCTATAAAGTTTTGATCCTTATGTCCATTACATATAATCAAACTATCAGAATCCATGTTGGTGGCCAACACCGCATGTAGCTCTGGTTTAGAACCTGCTTCAAGCCCCAGGTTGTATTTCTTTCCGTGACTAATAATTTCTTCAACTACAGGGCGCATTTGGTTTACCTTGATGGGGTAAATAATAAAATGCTCGGCCTTGTAGTCGTATTCCTTAGCTGCTTGATTAAAACAATCAGAGGTCTTTTCTATACGATTGTCAAGTATGTCGGGAAAACGTAATAATACAGGAGCCGTAATGTCACGCGAGGCTAACTCGTCAACCACCTCCTTTAGGTCAATCTGCACACCATCCTTTCGTGGGGTGACGTAGGCATGTCCCTTGTCGTTTATACCAAAGTAGTTTACTCCCCAGCCTTTTATATTGTAGAGTTCTTCTGAGTCTTCAATTCTCCATTTTCGCATGTCTATGTGTTATTGTTTTGTGCGTTTCGCACAGATGTGCGAAAGTGCAATTTTGTGATATGTAAATGTGCAGGCGCGCTGTCACATGAATCATTCAGTTCATTTATGGTTTTTGAAAAAAAGCATCCCAAAGTCATTATTTATGACACATGGAGCGCAAGCGTCCTCGCCTACGCTCCATTCTTTGTTTCTTTTTTGACCTTTTATTAACGCGTTGGCGGAATTAGTAAACAAGTTGACAAGTTAACGGGTTAACAGG
>SAMEA3663105__coassemble_443_pt1 | contig 35993 bp, 30 predicted proteins | sample SAMEA3663105__metabat2_low_PE_034 | metagenome-assembled genome bin SAMEA3663105 (sample SAMEA3663105) | pig gut metagenome | biome: pig gut; feature: pig-associated habitat; material: faeces | place: Denmark | collected 2012
ATTCTAACCAATAGATATCATTCTATTCAATAGATAACATAGTACTCAATGGCACATGAGCATAGTACTCAATGGCACATGAGCATAGTACTCAATGGCACATGAGCATAGTACTCAATGGCACATGAGCATAGTACTCAATGGCACATGAGTATAGTACTCAATGGCACATGAGTATAGTACTCAATGGCACATGAAGTATAGTGGCATGAAGTATAGTGCCTTTTCCAGATTTTACTAGACACTATTTTGATTAATAAATTGATTGAATAGACAGTCTTAAACTTTCTACTCTAAAATATTAGTCACTTTTCCTTTTTCCATACTAAATTAGTTGTCATCTGTTGGAACGCACACTGGAAAAGTCGAGCCTTTGGCTATTTGTTCGGCTTGACAATAGTATTATTTTTTTCATTTTCAGCGTCTTTTTCCTCGTACTTTTTAGGCTTCCACATTATCCTTTGTTGTCCTTGCTCACTATGAACAACTGATGGAATTTTATAGCCAATGCTCATGTGTGGACGTTGAGTTTTAGCGGACAACAATAATTAAAATAGGAAATGAGGGTGCGTATGGAGAAAAAAGATTCCGTGATTCGACAACAAAAGTTGCGAATCACGGAATCAATTATTATTATTAAAATGTAGAATGAAGAGAATGTTCAAAAAAGAACTTATTGCATGCGCCATTGTTTACCATCATAAACCATGGGTAGCATAACTTCTTCATTACTGCCATCTTTGTAGCTTACGCTAAGAAAAACGTTCGCCATTTTGTTATTATTGTGCATTTCGGTGCGCAGTAGGCTTACGTCTTTAACGCCTTTTTTTTCTTCGTTTATTTGCTTTTGATGTTGACGCAACATGACAACCATGCGTTGTTTGTAATCAGGTGTAGTTCCATCACATGAGAGCATGGCATTTACGTATTCATCAAACTGACCATTGGCTTGCATTTTGTAACAAATGATAGCCATAGAGTCGGCACCAACAGCACCTTGATCGTGAACCGCCTCATTTGAAGTCTTATGGCATGCACTGGGTACAATGGTAAGCAGTAAACTGAAAATGAATAACCAAAGACGTTTCAACATATTACTTCTGTCTGATGAAAATGTTGATGGGTGTGCCTGTAAAGTTCCAACGTTCTCGAATCTTATTCTCTAAGAAACGACGATAGGGTTCCTTTACGTACTGAGGTAAATTGGCATAGAATACGAATGAAGGAATCTGTGTGTTGGGCAACTGAGCGCAATACTTAATCTTGATGTATTTACCTTTGATAGAAGGGGGTGGGTATGACTCAATAAGGGGAAGCATCTCTTCGTTAAGTTTAGACGTAGAGATGCGACGTTTGCGAGCCAAATATACATCCTTAGCCGTTTCGAGCACCTTGAAGATGCGTTGCTTTGTAAGCGCTGATGCAAAGATGATGGGGAAGTCAACGAAGGGAGCCATGCGATTGCGAATAGCCTCTTCAAAGTGTCGAATAGCTGTATTCGACTTGTCCTCAACAAGATCCCACTTGTTAACCACTGCAACAATGCTTTTTGTGTTCTTTTGAATAATCTGCACAATGTTGAGGTCTTGGCTCTCAATGCCGCGTGTGGCATCAATCATCAAGATACAAACATCAGAGTTTTCAATAGAGCGTATGGCGCGCATTACAGAGTAGAACTCCAAATCCTCAGTTACTTTGTTCTTACGACGTATACCTGCTGTATCAACTAAATAAAAGTCGAAACCAAACTTGGTGTATCGCGTAAGAATGCTATCGCGTGTGGTACCTGCTATATTTGTTACAATATTACGATCTTCGCCCAAGAAAGCATTAATAATGCTACTTTTACCTGCGTTAGGACGACCTACAACGCTAAAGCGAGGAATGTTGTCTTCAGCCTCGTTGTTATTATCATCTTTACCCAATTTTTCGATAATGAGGTCAAGCAAATCGCCTGTCCCACTACCAGTAATGGCTGAAATGCAGAAGGGGTCACCTAAGCCTAATTTGTAGAATTCGGCAGATGTGTAACGGTCTTCGTTATTGTCGGTTTTGTTAGCACAAAGAATGACAGGCAACTTTGTGCGACGCAAAATAGAGGCAACTTCAGCATCGAGGTCGGTTATACCATTTTTGATGTCGACAACAAATAGTATGACATCAGCTTCTTCGGTTGCAAGAGTTACTTGTTTGCGAATTTCGCCTTCGAATACATCGTCTGATTTTACGACCCAACCGCCTGTGTCGACAATTGAGAACTCTTGTTTGCCCCATTCACACTTGCCATACTGACGGTCGCGTGTGGTGCCTGCTTCGTCGCTGACAATAGCTTGGCGTGTACCCGTAAGGCGATTAAATAGGGTAGATTTGCCGACATTGGGTCGGCCTACTATGGCTACTAATTTTGACACTTTGTTACTTGTTATTGTGTTTGAGTAATAAGGTTGGTGGGTAAAGAGGGGGATATGTAGTGTTCCGCCAACCTATTTTCATGTAAATGGTTGCTTGCTCTTTTGTGGCATAGTTGAACTAAGTAGATGTTGAAAATAATATCTATCGATAATATAAAATAATTTTGAACACCTACTTATATGTGCTGAGTGGAATGCGTAATGATGAATAAGATAATGCATCGTCTTACGGAGTTTCCCACAATGTTGTGCAACTTTTTAATCAAGCTTATAGCCGTAGGCTTCAAGACGTTTTGTGTTGCTACGCCAATCTTTGTCCACCTTTACAAAAATTTCAAGGAAGATGTTTTTGCCAAAGAATTTTTCAAGAGTCTTACGTGCTTCGGTTGAAACTTTCTTCAGAGCTACTCCCCGATGGCCAATGATAATACCCTTTTGGCTATCACGTTCAACGTATATGACGGCGTTGATGTGAATGTGCTTATCGTCCTCTTTGAATTGTTCAACCACTACTTCGACAGCATATGGAATTTCCTTGTCATAATAGAGTAAAATCTTTTCGCGTATAATTTCGGTGACGAAGAAACGGGCAGGTTTGTCTGTCCATTGGTCCTTACCAAAATAGGGGGGAGAGTCGGGCAATAGTTCTTTAATGCGTTTTAGCACATTCTCTACATTAAACTTTACTTTGGCTGATATGGGAAATATTTCAGCCTGAGGTAGGCTTTCATGCCAAAGCTTAACTAATTGCTCTAAATCCTTTTGGTTTGAGATGTCAATCTTATTGATAAGTACCAACACTGGTACATTCATCTTTTTTACCTTTTCGAGGAAGTCACTATTTTTGTCGGGCTTTTCAACCACATCAGTCACGTAGAGCAGCACATCAGCATCTTGCAATGCTGACACAGAGAAGGCAAGCATCTCCTCTTGCAGTTTGTAGTTGGGCTTGAGTACCCCTGGTGTGTCTGAAAAAACAATTTGTGCGTCGTCTGTGTTGATGATGCCCATAATGCGGTGGCGTGTGGTTTGTGCTTTGAATGTAGCAATGGATATACGCTCACCCATGAGTAAATTCATCAGGGTTGATTTGCCAACATTAGGATTACCTACAATGTTTACAAAGCCAGCTTTGTGCATACGCGTTTTTGTTTGTTTTTTTATGTGGTTTATGAAAAGTACTGAAAGGTTTATAGTAAGAGATGTTGTAGCTTGAATGCATAATTACTCCTACTATAAACCTTTTTGTGGTATTGTTTACAAGCAGCGTTCTTGTTTTATTTAATGGCTTGTGTGAGGCCTTTTCCAAAAGATCATCTACATTTTGAGCTTTTTGTAACCCTCGGTATGGAACTTGATAGGCTGCGAATAGAATTGAGCCAATATGGTCATTTGCACAAATCTATGCAAAGCTCAAAGTGCTATTGTTCTTCAGTTGTAACGACACGATGTGTTATTTAGCGTCGTAACCCCACTTCATGTATGCTGCGCCCCAAGTGAAACCTGCGCCAAAAGCACAAAGAATGATGTTGTCACCCTTCTTCAATTGTTTTTCGTAATCCCAAAGAGCTAATGGGAGCGTACCAGCTGAAGTGTTGCCATAGCGCTGAATGTTGAGCATAACTTTGTCCATGGGCAATTCTAATCGATGAGCAACGGCTTCAATAATGCGCACGTTAGCTTGGTGAGGTACAACCCATGCAATGTTTTCGTGTGTCAAATTATTGCGTTCAGCTATTTTAGCACAAGCATCGCTCATGTTAGTGACGGCAAACTTAAACACGGTGCGACCCTCTTGATGCAAGTAATGCATTCTGTGGTCAATAGTAAAATAGGATGGGCTGCAAACGCTACCGCCTGCTTTCATGCAGAGGAAGGGTAGACCTTTACCATCAGTACGTAGGTAGCTATCTTGCCATCCCATGCCTTCTTCAGTTGTAGGTTCAACCAATACGGCAGCTGCACCATCGCCAAAGATTGGGCAAGTAGCACGGTCAGTATAGTCAACAATTGACGACATCTTGTCGGCACCACAAACTACAATCTTTTTGTATCGACCGCTTTGAATCATGCCCGAAGCAGCGTCCATGGCAAATAAAAAGCCACAGCAGGCAGCTTGCATATCAATGGCAAAAGCGTTCTTCATGCCTAAACGGCCAATAACGATGCTTGAGGTAGAGGGAAAGTGGTAGTCGGGAGTAGTGGTAGCAACAATTACGCAGTCAACCTCTTGAGGGTCAGTACCTGTTTTTTCAAGCAACTGCTTGACGGCTTTGCGTGCCATGTAGCTGGTACCCAATCCTTCTTCGTTCAATATGCGGCGTTCTTTGATGCCGATACGTGTCATGATCCACTCATCATTTGTGTCGACCATGCGTGAGAGTTCATCGTTGTTAAGTACGTATTCAGGTACGTAACCACCTACGCCTGTTATAACTGCATTAATTTTTTCCATAAGGACTATATGCGTTTACGTTTTTGAACCTTGTTTATGTGACAAAGGCTTATGATAGAGTTCAGTTAAGACTATGCTTGCTTTGCACCTAATCGTTTGAAAAAGTAGCTGAAAACTATGCCACGTAGCAATTCACTATTGACAGATTTGCTTAATATCGGTAGGCAGAAGTTTATAATTGGTGTTCAGAAACGATAGTCATGAGTGAACCCATTCCCTAAAGGTGAGGGTATGAAGTTGATGACACAATGTGCCTTAGTCAGTGTGAGCCGATGAGTTATGAAAATGTGGCTTCGAGGTCAAAAAAGTATGTTTTTTGTGAAACGGCCTTGTAGCTTCGCTATGGGTAACTTTTGTTCCGTTAGCATTTGCTTGATGCACGTTTTTATGTAAAAAAATAGCTTAAGAGTTGCATACTCATGGCGTTCATCGTATGTCTGGATGAGACGCAGACAGGTGAGTAAACGCAAAGAGTTAGCATACAACTCTTAAGCTACTGAAATGTCAAAGCTTACGAGAAAGCCCTTGGTGTGCTTACTCAGCCACTTCCTTAACGATAGCAAGCTTACCACGATAGTAGCCACAAGTAGGGCATACTGTGTGGTAAATGTGCCAACCACCGCAGTTGGGGCATACTGCCAATGTAGGAGCAACTGCCTTGTCGTGAGTTCTACGCTTTAGAGTTCTCGTCTTTGATTGTCTTCTTTTAGGATGTGCCATTTTTTGTTATATTTTTAGAATGATTTTACATGTGGGTTTATTGGCCGATTCTTGTTTTAAAAGATGTCATCATCTTCGTTATCATCAGTCAATATGTAGCTAACCATATCTTTGTTGCATTCACCCTCGGGGTGGACGCGTTGCATAGGGAGAGACGTTTCAATGATTTCGTAAACTTGCCATGAAAAATCATAGCAAGGATTGTTTGCTTCAAGATAAAGCATGTCATCCGCATCGCAATCTTCGGGGTCAGCATCTTTCACCTTAAGTGTGTCTGAGGCTTCAACCTCTATTTGCAAAGGGTCTAGACATCGATCGCAAGCAACGATTACGTTGCCTTTGACCTTTACTTGCACATTGTAAATGTCTCCTGCTGTTGCACGGACAAATATTTCGGCGTGAATGTCTCCGCCGCTTATTTCTTCTTGCTCCAGGTCAGCAAAGAAGTGATCAGTCAGCTCAATGTCAAGGCGTTTAGCTGCTTCGGCAACATGCGCCAAATTGATATTTAGGAGGTTTTCACTTTGCATAGCGGCTGCAAAGGTAATAATTTATTGTGTATTACAATGCTTTACTTCCTTTTTTTTGTATCTTAATCTCCTTTTACTATAGTATTTGAAACGAAAAGTAGACTTTTGAAGTGTTTTGAGCATGTAAAACACATAGGGGGGAGTATATGAAATTTCAGTTGTTGTAATGAAGTCTCTCAACATCCCCTAATAGGTTATTTTTTGTATAGTTTGTTAAGGCCCTCAATAACATCGCTTGTAATGTCAATTGCGGGGTCGGCATAAAGCACGTTGTCGCCACTCTTGCTAATGATTACTTTAAATCGGCCATCAGCATTATATTCCTTCAAGAATTTGTTGAGGTCCTCGCGCAATTTTGTTTGATAGTTTTGTGTGGCTTTAGCCATTTCGCTTTCAATTTTCTCTTGGAAGACTTGCAAGGCTTGTTGCTGTTTTTGTAGTGAGGCTTGTTCTGCTTCAGCTTGTTGCTGTGAGGCAAATTGTCCTGATTGTACTTTCTTTTGGAATTTAACCATGGCATTTTGCAACGCCTGCCCCTTTGCATTCAATTGTTTGCGGAAGGCATTTTGCTTTGCTTCGAGTTGTTTTTGCCCGTCTTTGCAGTATTCGCTTTGTGCTGCAAGAGTGTCGATGTCAACTACAGCAATGGCTGACCCATTAGCATTATTGATGGTAGCTCCAGCTTTAGGTAGTCCATTTTGCTTTACTTGTTGTGCTGGTTCCTTTTTGTTGCAACCAGTTATGGTGAGTGTAGCTATAAGCAGTAAGATGCTTGTTGTAAACTTCTTCATATTTGTATTGCGTCTGTTTTTTAAATTCTTTCTTTTATTTTGTGTGGATTCTCCATGCGTGCCATAGCATCTTGTGACTGCACACAACCTATGCCACGTTGTCGCATGGCAGGACTTTGACTGACGTGTGTCTTGACAAAACGTTTGCCAAAGAATAGGCGAACTGACAATAAAGCTATGCCGATAGCAACAATTAATAGTGTAGCTATGAATACTTTCATTTCTTTTTCTTACTTTTGCTCCTTGAAAGGGGGCTGAGTACCCCGAATTCGAAGCAAAGTTACACAATTATATATATATAGCAATGAGTAGCAACAATCTTTTAGAGCCAAGCATCGTGTTCGATTGCTTTGCTGAAGTGAATAAAGTGCCTCGTCCCTCAAAAAAAGAGGAACAGATAATAGCCTTTTTAAAGGCCTTTGGTGAAAGTTTGGGCTTGCCTGTTAAGGTTGACGAAACGGGTAATGTGTGCATTAGTAAACCTGCTACTCCTGGGCATGAACATCGCAAAACGGTAATTTTGCAGAGCCACATGGATATGGTATGCGAAAAGAACAAGGATGTTGACTTTGACTTTAGCAAGGATGCCATACAAACCTATGTTGATGGTGAATGGATGCGTGCTAAAGGCACTACCTTAGGAGCCGATGATGGTATTGGTGTAGCTATGGAAATGGCTATATTGAAGTCGAACGACATAGAGCATGGTCCTATTGAGTGCGTATTTACTCGTGACGAGGAAACGGGCTTAACGGGTGCCTTTGGCATGAAAGGCGACTTTATGCATGGCGATTATTTAATCAATCTTGACTCAGAGGATGAAGGACAAATATTTGTAAGTTGTGCAGGTGGTGTGCGCACTACAGCAACTTATCCGTTCCATACAACCCCTATGCCCGATGGCTATTATACTTTCTTGCTTACTGTAAATGGGCTGAATGGTGGTCATTCAGGTGATGATATCAATAAGAAACGTGCAAATGCTAACAAATTGCTTGTACGATTCTTAGTGAACGTAATGAATAAGTTCGACCTTCGTTTGGCTGACATTCAAAGTGGTGGCCTGCATAATGCAATACCACGTGAGGGACATGCTGTGTGCGCGATTCCTGCAGACAAAAAGTCTGCATTGCTAACTGAACTTGAGACATATCTTGCTGCGGTAAAAGAGGAATTTGCTGCAACTGAAAAGGACTTGCAAATTACAATTACTGATCATGAGGCAGCTAAAGAGGCTATGGATGTGACAGAGATGCACCGTATGTTATTGTCTCTCTATGCCGTACACAATGGTGTATATGCTATGAGTCAAGACATTGACTGGTTAGTTGAAACTTCATCAAACCTTGCAAGCATTCGTCGTGAGGGTGACCATGTAGTTGTAACTACAAGTCAACGTAGTAGTGTGGCAAGTAATTGTGAAAACATGGCTGCCATTGTGCGTGCTGCATTTGAATTGGGTGGTGCTCAAACTGTTACAAATGAAGGCTATCCTGGTTGGAAGTTTAATCCTAATAGTGAACTCCTTAAAATAGCTACTGAAAGCTATCAACACTTATTTGGCAAAGAACCTAAAGTATTGGCTATTCATGCTGGCTTGGAGTGTGGCTTGTTCTCTGAAAAGTATCCTCACCTTGATATGGTTAGTTTTGGTCCTACACTTCGAGGCGTTCACTCACCTGACGAACGCTTGCTCATTCCTACAGTAAAGATGGTTTGGGATCATTTGCTCGATATACTTAAACGCGTATAAAAAACATTTGCTGACTTGATAGTTACAAGTGTGCAGATGCAACGTTGTGAAACGTAAGTGGGCTTATGCTTGCGGCTTCAATCTGTTGCAACTGCACATTTGTGTTTTTGCGCATTCATACCACCCATCCTTTCTATGAAGTTCATAAGAAAGGGCATGCGGCATTTAACGAAAATCACCACTCACATCATAGAAACATTCATGCGTAATCTTCTGTATATATTTCTCCTCCTATTGTTATCAGTAGTAAGTTGTATGAAGGATGACGACTATACAACATCAGTTTCTGACAAACTTACGTTTAGCCGAGATACAATTAATTTAGACACCATTATAAGTGGTGAACCTACTCGCACTTTTACATTTACTATCTATAATAAGGCGGCAAAGGCTTTGCGCATAACTAATGTGACTTTAGCTAAAGGAGCTGCTTCACCTTTTAAGGTAAATGTTGATGGTGTGTCTATGGAAAATGGTTCAGCTACTGATTTTGAAATAGCACGCAAAGATAGTATGATTGTGTATTTAATGGCTAATGTACCCATAACTAATAGTGATCAACCTATTGATTATGCTGACACGTTGTGGTTTACCACAGAGGCTGGTGTACGCCAAAAGGTGGTGTTAAAAGCTTCAGGTCAGGACGTGAAGACTTTAAAGGGCATGCGCATAAGCCAAAATACCACATTTGCAGCCCAACGTCCCTATAGGGTGATGGATAGTCTTGTGGTTGAACAAGGTGCCACTCTAACATTGGCAGCTGGTACCACCCTTATGTTTCATTCAAATGCTTCGTTAATAGTGCATGGTTCATTGCGCATTGATGGTAGCTTGCAGCAACCTGTGGTATTGCGCGGTGATAGGTTAGATGATATGTTTAAGTATCAACCTTATGACCGTACACCTGGCTTGTGGGGGGGAGTTGTGTTTACATCCACATCGTATGACAATAACATTAATTATGCTGACATACATAGTGGATGCTTTGGCCTTAAAGTAGACTCTTCAGATGTAGAGCGGTTGAAACTAACTTTGCAAAACAGCGTAGTGCACACCGTAACGGGGCATGCGCTTGACATACGTATGTCGCAAGTTATGGTAGGTAATAGCCAAATAACTAATGCAGGGGGCGATTGCATTCATATGCGTGGAGGTAATGCTTCATTTACACATTGCACAGTAGGTCGTTTTTATGTATTTAGTGGAGGTAGTGGACATGCTCTTGACTTTGCTAATTATGATGGAAATGTGCTCCTACCTATCACAAAGTTACAGTTTCAGAATAGCATAGTGACTGGGTATCAAAATGATGAAATTTTGGGAAGTTCGAAAAATAATGTAGATGATGACACCTTTTATTATGTGTTCTCGCATTGTTTGCTCAATACGCCCGAACCTATGGATTATGAAGGTGAAGGTGAAGATGCTCATTTTTTGAGTTGTCTTTGGGATCAAAAAGCAAGTTTTGCCGCCGATGTGAAAGACCCTGTACTGCGTGACAAAAATTTTGCACCCGACTTTAATCTTGACTACTTATTATTCGGATTTGAATTGAATGCTCAGTCAAAAGCTATAGGTACGGCCGATGCAACGATAAGTGCTCAAACGTATCCTCTCGATCGCTTAGGTCGTATTCGAGGGGCAAAACCAGATATGGGATGCTATCAGCATCAAACCGTCAATGATAATAAATAAGCATTTGTAGGTGCTTAAAACAATTTTGAACACCTACTTAATTTGTGAGGAATAGTAAATATAAGCTCATCAATTAACGAATGGTGGGCAAAAATTATGATATAAAAATGCCTTCAAACGGAAATAGTGAGGGGGGCGGACGTCGTCCTTATTACAAAAAAAATAAACAAGAGGTAACCGATAACTTCGGCCATTTACAACCTCAGGCAGTGGAGTTGGAACAAGCTGTCTTGGGTGCTTTGATGATTGAAAAGGATGCTTATTATCAAGTGAGCGAGATTCTGCGTCCCGAAAGCTTTTATGACAATCGTCACAAAATAATATATGAGGCAATACGTCGGTTGAATCTCGAAGAAAAGCCTGTCGATATACTTACCGTAACTGAGCAGCTGCGTAGCACGAACCAGTTAGAGGAGGTGGGTGGTCCCTTCTATATTACTCAGTTGAGTGGTATGGTAGCATCGTCTGCTCACATTGAATATCATGCCCGTATTATAGCGCAAAAGGCTACGGCACGTGCACTTATATCTTACACCAGCGGCATACAGACAAAGGCTTTTGATGCCACAACTGATATTGACGAACTCATGCAGGAGGCTGAGGGTAAGCTGTTTGAACTCTCGCAAACCAACATGAAGAAGGATTATACGCAAATAGATCCTGTTATTAAAGAGGCTTATGAAATGTTGCAAAAGGCTGCTGCCCGTACCGATGGTATGAGTGGTATTCCTTCAGGTTTCCACGCTTTGGACAAAATGACTTCAGGTTGGCAAAATTCTGACTTGGTGATTTTAGCAGCCCGTCCTGCTATGGGTAAAACGGCTTTTGCTTTGAGCATGGCCAAGAATATTGCTGTTGATCAAAAAATACCTGTGGCTGTGTTTTCGCTCGAAATGGCGAATGTGCAGTTGGTTAATCGTTTGATTGTAAATGTGTGCGAAATTAAGGGCGAAACTCTTAAGAGTGGACAATTGAAACCTTTTGAATGGAACCAGTTAGACTTTCGCATTAAGCAACTTACGGGGGCTCCTTTGTACTTAGACGATACTCCTTCGCTTTCAGTCTTTGAATTGCGTACAAAGGCACGCCGATTGGTACGTGAACATGGTGTAAAGATTATTATGATTGACTATTTGCAGTTGATGAATGCTTCGGGCATGGGGTTTGGTAGTCGTCAAGAGGAGGTATCAACCATATCACGTTCGTTAAAAGGATTGGCAAAGGAATTGAACATTCCAATTCTGGCACTTTCGCAGTTGAACCGTGGTGTTGAAAATCGTGAGGGAGGTGATAAACGTCCTCAACTTTCTGACTTGCGTGAATCGGGTGCCATTGAGCAAGATGCCGATATGGTACTTTTCATTCACCGACCAGAGTATTATAAAATTTATCAAGACCCCGAAACGGGGCGTGACCTTCGTGGCAAAGCTGAAATTATTGTTGCCAAGCACCGTAATGGTGCTGTAGGAAATGTGTTATTGAGTTTCCGTGGTGAATATGCTCGTTTCCAAAATCCTGAGGAGGATGATGTATCAAGCATAATGTCACAATCGGGAGGTGATGGTGCAGAAAGTTCGTCTGTTGATAGCATCTCTGCAGTAAATGATAATTCGGCATTTCCGCCTCCACCCGACAATAATTTTCCTCCTTTGCCTGATCCCTTCCAATCAGGTCCTACTCAGTCACCATTTTAGGACTAAATGGCTTTGTTGTTTATTAGATTCTTGGAAAGTATCAAGGCCCCCCTGAACCAACTTTATTTGACTATGGGGGTTACTTTTTTCAAAAAATATCCGCAAAAGCCTGTTTATGGGCATTGCGGATAGAATCTCTATGCTTTTTTGAGTTTTAGCGGACAATAATACAAAATAGCCAATAAACGAAAGCTTATACCTTATTATTAAGATATAAGCTTTCGTTTATTAGTTTCAGCTGATATGAGCTATTTATTATTGTGCTTCCTTTTCTTTCTTTAATTGAAGAACCACAGCTGTGCGAGCTGGTATGTAAAGCTTCAGCCAACCTTTATGGTCACGTGCCAATAAAGGGTCAAAGTTTGTTAGGTGACATACACTATCATCAGCTAACCCATTTCCGCCAAACTCTTTAGCGTCTGTGTTAAGTACCACGTCATAGGCTCCTTCAGGAACACGGAATCCATATCCTTCGTATGAACGAGTAGGAGAAAAGTTGAAAACAAAAATAAGAGACCCACGCATATAGGCTAAAATTTGATCACCATCGTCATGCCACACTTCTTGTACAGGGAATTTGCGGATATCTGCCATAGAACCTCGCAATAAATGTACCATTTTATTGTCAAAGTCGCCTAAGTAATGATAGCACAATTCATGGTTGTCAACCAAATTCCATTGTCGACGTGCATATTTGTAACTCCAACCATTCCCTTCACGTGGAAAGTCGATCCATTCGGGATGTCCAAATTCGTTACCCATAAAGTTGAGGTAGCCCCCATTAATGGTTGAAGCCGTAACAAGGCGAATCATTTTGTGCAGAGCAATGCCGCGATGTACGGTGTCATTTTCATCGCCCTTTTTAAAGTGCCAATACATGTCGGCATCAATCAGTCTGAATATAAGCGTTTTGTCACCTACCAAGGCTTGATCGTGGCTTTCACAATATGAAATGGTCTTTTCGTCAGCACGTCGATTGGTAAGTTCCCATAATATGGATGAAGGATGCCAATCTTCATCACGACGTTCCTTAATGGTTTTAATCCAATAGTCAGGAATGTTCATGGCCATGCGGTAGTCAAAGCCATAGCCACCATCTTTAAAGGGTGCAGCTAATCCTGGCATACCACTCACCTCTTCGGCTATGGTGATGGCATAGGGGTTCACTTCATGAATAAGAAGATTGGCCAACGTAAGGTAACATATGGCATTGTCATCTTGGTGACCATTGAAATAGTCGCCATAGCCACAGAAGGCCTCACCTAAGCCATGGCTATAGTAAAGCATAGATGTTACGCCATCAAAACGGAATCCGTCGAAGTGAAATTCTGTGAGCCAATACTTACAGTTTGATAGCAAAAAGTGTATGACGTCATTCTTACCATAGTCAAAGCAAAGGCTATCCCAAGCTGCATGTTTATGGCGGTCGCCTGGATAGAAAAATTGATTAGGGTCGCCAGCATAGTTGCCTAATCCTTCAACTTCGTTTTTGACTGCATGACTATGCACAAGATCCATGATAACTGTTATGCCTGCAGCGTGAGCCTCGTCTATTAGTTGCTTTAGTTCATCGGGTGTACCAAAACGGCTACTTGGCGCAAAGAAAGAGCTAACATGGTAACCAAAACTGCCATAGTAAGGATGTTCGGCTATGGCCATTATTTGAATACAATTATAGCCATCGGCAATGATGCGTGGTAGCACATTCAACCGAAATTCATTGTATGTACCCACCTTTTCGGCATCTTGCGACATACCAATGTGACACTCATATATAAATAAGGGGCCACGTTTGGGTTTGAAGTTTTGCTTTTTCCACTCGTAGGGATGGGTGGGGTGCCATACTTGTGCACTAAATATTTTAGTTTCTTCGTCTTGCACTACACGTTGTGCCCATGCAGGCACACGTTCGCCTTGTCCGCCTTCCCAATGTATAGACAGTTTGTAAAGGTCAAGGTGATGTAATGCTTTGCTAGAGAGCTTCAACTCCCAAGTGCCATTGTCGTCAATGCGTTGGAATGCAAAGCCGTCTGACTCCTTCCAATCATTAAAGGTACCAATTAGGTATATATGAGTAGCATTGGGCGCCCATTCACGTAGCACCCATTGGCGTGGAGTGCGATGCAGCCCAAAGTAAAGATGTCCGTCAGCAAAGTCGCTGAGTGTTCCTTTGCCACCAGTTAATTCTTCAATTTTGTCATTCACGTGGCTGTGACGCCCTTGAATAGCAGCTTCGTATGGGCGAAGCCATTCATCGTTCTTCACGATTTTAAGTTGGCGAGTGCGCGTGGTGCGCTGTAATGTGCCCTTTGTTGTTGATTTTCGGGTTTTCATGATATCTCGTTTTGAATTATAGCTTATTGAACAACGCGTCCGTTAGAGTATTCGCCCTGCTTGGTTACGTTGCCGTTTGCGTCATATTCTTTATATTTACCGTGTTTTAACCCTTCGCGGTAGGTACAATCAATGCGTGTGCCATCGGCACGTATTTCAACAGAGCGACCATCACGTTTGCCCTCGCGAAACAGCCCCTTAAAGCGGCCTCCGTTGGCATATCGTAGTGTTCCCTCTCCATCCATGTGGTTTTCTTTCCACTCACCATTGTACTCATCACCATTTTTCCATTTATAAACGCCATGACCATGCATCATGTTGCTCTTCCATTGTCCCGTATAGGTAGCAACTCCTTTCCATTGAAAAGTGCCTTGGCCGTTTTGTTCACCATTAAGAAAGGTGCCTACGTAGGTATCGCCATTGGCAAAGCGAAAGGTTCCTTCACCCGTACGTTCACCCATTTGGTATTGTCCTTCGTAAACGTCACCATTGCGGAATTTGTATATGCCACGTCCGTCTTGCATATCGTCCTTCCAATCGCCATTATAGTAATCACCATCAGCATAGATGTAGGTGCCACGTCCGTTGCGTTGGTTCTTAGCCCATCCTCCTTCATATTTTGAACCATCGTTCCAGTCGAATATGCCTTTTCCATCTTTTTGGTCGTTGAGCCAATCACCCTTGTAGTATGCGCCACTTTTATAGGTATATGTGCCTTTGCCATTGCGTACATCGTCTTTCCATTGACCATCGTACACATCGCCATTGTAATAATACATTTTACCAATACCCTCTTTGTGGTTGCGATACCAAGTGCCTACATAGCGGTTGTTGTTAACAGCATAGTAGGTGCCTTTGCCATTACGCTCGTTTTTGGTCCAGTTGCCTTCATAGCGTGAACCATCAGCCTCGGTAAATGTGCCTTCGCCTTGGCGCATGCCTTTTACAAATGAGCCTTCGTAGGTGTCGCCGTTATTATATTGAACACGACCTTTACCACCTGGTTTGCCACCAATTAATTCGCCAGTGTAGATGCCACCATCTTTTAAGGTGACAGATCCTACTACAATCTTTTGTGCTGAAATGGTGGTGAGCGACAACAAAGTCATCAAGGCCATTAAATATAATCTTTGCATGATAAAATTCCTCTTAGTTTATTTTTGATGTTTCAAAAAGTCTTCTGCACGTAGTAAGTCTTGTGGCGTGTCAATGCCAATGGTTTCAACATCAGTAGTACCTACTTTAATTCGTAAACCAGCTTGTAGCCAGCGTAGTTGCTCTAATGACTCGCACTGTTCCAAATTGCCTTGTGGCATGGCCGTAATTCGTTTGAGAGCCTCTGCTCGGTAGGCATATAGTCCAATATGCTTAAGGTATGTGTGGTGTTGGGGCCAGTCTGCGCGGTCAATGCCTCGTAGGTAAGGAATAACACTACGTGAAAAGTAGAGTGCATAGCCATCATTGCTTACAACAACTTTAGGACTATTAGGATTTTCAATTTGCTCAATGGGAGTGTCATGCGTAAAAGGCTTTACAAGTGTTGCTATTTCGGTATTTGCATCATTAAAGCAGTCCATAATAGTGTGTAATTGTGAAGGGGCTATAAAAGGCTCGTCACCTTGCACGTTTACTACGACATCAGCATCAGCGCCCATTTTGCAGAATGCTTCGTAACAGCGATCCGTACCACTCCGGTGAGATGTTGAGGTCATAATGGCTTTTCCGCCAAAGCGTTCAACTTCATTAAAGATGCGTTCGTCATCAGTTGCTACACACAATAGCGGGAACACTTGTGCAACACGTTCGTACACGCGTTGTATGATTGTTTTTCCTCCCAACACGGCCAAAGGTTTGGCTGGGAAACGTGTTGAAGCATAACGTGCTGGGATGATTGCCATAAATTTCATAACTTTCTATTTGTATGTTTAAAGAATGGGCTATTCAGAATGTGGCATGGGCTATGTGCTGATGTGCAAGCATTCTTTATTAGCTCAAGCTTGTTATTCAAAATATTTTTCGCCTACAGGTTTACTTTTGACTTTTGTTGCTGGTTCTGATGGCTCTGTGACAGAAGTTTCGTTATCACTCTCGTTGTCATTACTTTGTCCGCCATGGTGTGTGCCCGAGTGATGTTGTGTGGGAGTTGCCATTGAAGCTGGCTTGTCAAAATCGCGATCGGGGTCGTAGCCTAATGTTTTGTCAGCATAAACGCGGCGCATATATAAAGCCCATACGGGAAGTGCTGAGGCAGAACCTTGCCCTAAAGCCATTGAGTTGAAGTGAATGTCGCGCTCATCACCACCCACCCAAACGGCTGTGATTAATTGTGGAACGCATCCCACAAACCATCCGTCAGAGTTATTGTTGGTTGTACCTGTTTTTCCTGCTATAGGACCTTTCATGTCATAGGCAGAGCGTAAACGTCGGCCGGTACCTTGGTCAATAACAGCTTTCATCATGTCAATCATGTTATAAGCCGTTTCTTCACTATACACTTCGTTTGTGCGGGGTGAAAATTCTGCTACTATGTTACCCTCGCTGTCTTCAATGCGAGTGACAAGTAGAGGTGCGCGTCGAATGCCTTTTTCAACAAAGGCGGTGTAGGCAGAGGCCAATTCTGCTGCGGTTATGTCGCAAGTACCTAAGCACAAGGGTAGTGAAGGCTGCATGTTGTCATTAGCAACTCCTAAGGCATGTAAGTCTCGAACAAGACCTTGCCCTGTGGGGTCTATTTGGTACATCAAACCAGCTGTTACCCAGTTGTTTGAACGACTTAACCCCCATTTGAGTGTGACGTGTGCGCCATATGAAGCACGACTGCTATTGCGTGGACACCATCCTCCGTAGCTACGTTGCACATTTAAAATGGTGGAGTTGGGAGTCATGCCTCCTTGTAGTCCCATGGCATAAACAAAAGGTTTCATGGTTGAACCAATTTGTCTACGTCCGACCATGGCCATATCGTATTGGAAATGTGAAAAGTCAGGGCCACCTACATAGGCTTTGATTTGTCCTGTCATGGGGTCAATTGACACCAATGATGAGCGTAAGAACTTTTTGTAGTATAGAATAGAGTCAATAGGTGTCATGGTCATGTCCACTTCACCACGATAGGTAAACACCGTCATGGGCACTTTGGTGTGAAAAGCTTTGTCTATTTCCTCTTCAGTAGCTCCAGATGCCTTCATCATTCTATAGCGGTCAGATTGACGAATGGCTCGTTTTATGCGTCGCTTTACGTTGCTTCGCGATAAGTCGGCACTATAAGGGAAGTTAGGCGAAGAACGTCGCTCCGCTTCAAACTTTGGCTGTAGGTTTTTACCTACTTGTACGTATACAGCTTGCTCAGCGTATTGCTGCATACGTGAGTCAATGGTGGTGTACACTTTTAATCCATCGGTGTAGATGTCATAATTACTACCATCACGTTTTTGATTCTTTTTACACCAACCATATAAGGGGTCGTTGGCCCACATTAATGAGTCCTCGTAGAATTGTTGACGTTGCCAATCATGATAATTCGCAGGGTCGGGTTTATCGGCCATCATGATGCGACGCAAGTATTCGCGCACATAGGCACCCATACCTTCTTTATGATCAACGCGATGAAAGTTAAGCTTTAATGGTTCTTCGCTTAATGTGGCATATTCAGTTTCAGAGAGTTTGCCAGCTTTCACCATTTGTTGCATCACCACATTACGACGCTCGCGACAACGCTCGGGGTCACGAACGGGATTGAAGTAAGATGGATTTTTGCACATACCTACTAAGGTGGCGCATTCGGTTAATGTAAGGTCTTTGGGTGATTTGCCAAAATATACGTTAGCTGCTGTTTTTATACCAACGGCATTGTGTAAAAAGTCAAAGTAGTTGAGGTAAAGTGTTAGAATTTCCTCTTTTGTGTAGTGACGTTCAAGTTCAACTGCGATAACCCATTCTACAGGCTTTTGCATGAGTCGTTGCATAGTTGACTCAGCCGATGAAGAGTAAAGCTGTTTGGCTAATTGCTGTGTAATAGTGCTACCACCACCAGCCTCTTTGCGACCCAATACGCCTCGTTTAATAACGGCACGTGCAACGGCACGCACATCAATGCCTGAATGTTCGTAAAAGCGCTCATCTTCAGTTGAAACAAGTGCATCAAACATGTAAGGTGATATGTTGTCATACCCTACGAAAACACGGTTCTCGTTACGTGACCATGTACCCATTAATCGACCATCGGCGCTAATAACTTGTGAGGCATATTTACTGATGGGGCTTTGCAATTCGTCAATAGGAGGCATGTAGCCTATCCATCCACGTTCAACGCAGAATATAAATAACAGGCCTATGGCAATTAGGGCAAGGTATGATCCCCAAAGTATTTTTATTGCTTTTTTTCTCATGAATATTATTAAAGTGAAAGCACTTGCCTATGATAGGCGACTTTCATTATTAATATGTTTTTTGTGTATGCAAACTTACTAAAAAAAAATGGCTCGTGCGATAGATATGAAACTTTTATTCATCTTTTGTAAAGATAAAGTGTTGGCTGTGTGTGCTTTTTATAGACAGCAGTTAAAAGTATTGTTATTCTTTATTTTTACAGCTAACTTTTTGTTGCTTAGCGTAATATTAACTAATTCAAGTTCGGATTTAGATTTTCTCATCTCAAACTTTGCATGGACTAGGCTGAAAGCCTACAAAGATTTATCTAAATCCGAACTTTAGTAAAATAATTTTGAACACCTACTTAAACTCTATTTGTAGTCCATCGTAAGCCAAGTGAACATTAGGAGGTAGTACAGATTCAACGTCATCGTGAAGTCCTATACTATGTGACATATGTATGAGGTAGGCTACTGATGGTTGAATATGTTTTATTAAATGTAGTGCCTCAGCTAATGTTTGATGTGAATGGTGGTGTTCTCTGCGTAATGCGTTAATAATTAGTGTTTTAGTGCCTATAATCTTATTCAATTCTTGAACACGAATGCTGCTCATGTCTGTAATGTAGGTTAAGCTGCCTATTCTATATCCAAAGATGGGCAATTTGTCGTGCATTACTTCAATAGGGTAGATGTCAATGTTATTCCAATGTAGAACATCCTCTTTTGTTAGTGTATGTAGTTGTAGTTGCGGAACACCAGGATATTTGTTGTCAACAAAACAATAGGGTAGACGCTGTCTTAAACTTTTGCAGCATATAGCGTTTGTGTAAATGTCAATCGGATGTTTGTATGAAAAAGGGCGTAGGTCGTCAATACCTCCCACGTGGTCATAATGTTCATGAGTGAGAAGTAGTAAATCAATGGGTGCAAACGGAATAGAAAGTATTTGAGCTCTAAAGTCTGGACCACAATCAATGAGCAAGCGCTTGCCATTTTCAAACGTAATGATGGCTGATGTGCGATATCGCTTGTCTTTATCATTGTGTGATGTACACACTTCGCATTTACAGCCTATTTGTGGTACACCCGTGCTTGTGCCTGTTCCTAAAAAAGTGAGTGTTGGCATTTTTTTCTTACAAACTTTAAGGACGATAGTGAAAAAAAACTTATCAATTTTAATTGATTATGAATTGGCTATGCCATATGCATTGCACTATTGATAAAGCACAATGCATAATGGCCGATTTTACAGGAACGCCCTTAGTTAGTGAACATGCATGAAGGCTTGCAAAAGAAATTTTATTCAATAAAATTAGCTTCGGGATAGATGTCAATGCCGAATTTGGCTTTTACATCGTTTATAATAGTGTTGCTCAGGTTTACAATGTCTTGTCCTGTTGCACCTCCTAAGTTTACCAATACAAGGGCTTGCTTGCTATATACTCCTGCCTTACCCAAGTTTTTGCCTTTCCAACCGCATTGCTCAATCATCCATCCAGCAGGAATTTTTATTCCATTAGGCATGACGTAATGAGGCATATCGGGATATTGTTTAAGCAAAAGATTAAATGTATGTTCGTCTACCACGGGGTTCATGAAAAAAGACCCTGCGCTACCTATTTCCTTGGGATCGGGTAGTTTACTCTGTCTGACTTTTGTAATAACGTCACGTAGTTGTTGAGCCGTAAGAGTTTCCTTTGAAATGCCGTAAGTTTGTAAGGCATGTTTTACTGCAGCGTATTCAAGGTCGGGGCTGAAATGAGATGATAAACGATAGGTAACGTGCGTTACAATGCATTTGCCTCGTAACTCTTGCTTGAATATGCTTTTGCGATAGGCATATTGGCATTGTGCGTTGTTATATACTTTTATTTGTCCAGTGGCAACGTCCATTACCTCAACCTCTTCAATAAATTGGCAAGCTTCAATGCCATAAGCACCAATGTTCTGTACAGCACTCGCACCCACCTCGCCAGGAATGTAGGATAAATTTTCAAGACCATAGTATTGGTGGCATACACAATAGTCAACAAATTCGTCCCAAATGAATCCTGCACCTACACGTAACCAAATGTTGTCATCATTTTTACTCAGTAACTCGCAGTCGGTTATTTTTGAATGTAGCACAATACCATCAAAGTCTTTTACAAACAGCAGATTGCTCCCAGATCCTATATGTAGCCATTTGTTAGTGTGTAGTGATGGTAGTAATTTGCGAAGTTCGCTAATGCTACTATATTCTTTAAACTCTCGGCACGATGCGTTAATGCCAAAGGTGTTGTGTTGAAGAAGCGAATACATAAGGAATCTATATATATTATTAAAAAAGGTGTTCGATGTTAAATGGTGAATATCGTTAATCCTTTAAGTGGAAAAAGTAGGTGCTCAAAAATTATTTTTGCATAGGAAGTACATTGTCAATATACAACTGCTTTCCTTTGTTCGAGAGAGTCAAGTGGGTTACATGACTGAGTATGAAGGCAACAGATGTGTCCGAAAATGTGCTTTCAATGTAAAAATAATACCTATTGATAACCCGTTGGCAGATTTGTTGGTGAACGGGTTAACAAGTTGACAGGTTAACAAGTAGGTCTGTTATACACCACTTATTATGTTAAAGTTAGAATGGTAAGAAGCTAAAATGCCTGACAAACTTACCCGTTAACTTATCAACTTGTTTACTAATTTCGCCAACGCATGTTGATAAATATAATTGAATACCAACTTATGACTAATGCTTTTAGTTCTCAAGCTTCTCAAGCATCCATGTACCATTTTTGCGTAAGAAAGTGAGCGAGCATCCCATTCCACCTGATTGACTGCAAATCATCAACACGCGTCGTTGGCTGTTGGCGTAGCTCTGTCCGTAATTGATGTTAGTAATCACTCCTGATGGTAGCTTGGGTCGGAAATCAGGCCATTGATTCACATCAAGTAAACCTTCGATGTTTTGAAAATTGTCGTAATCGTAGGTTTTAAAATGGAATGGGTTAAGAATATGCTTGCGCTGAAAAGTCGTATTGGTTGAGAAGTGGTGGTAGAATACATAAAAATCGTGATTAATATTTTGGCTCATATCGTGTGATACGATAGATGTTAGTTTCCACATACCATTCTCTTTGTCAAAAAAGTACTGCTTAACTCTATTACTTTTTAGATATACCCATTCAAATACCACATGGCGCAAGGTGGTGTCTTTTTCGGCTTTTATGCCTCGGGCGTTGTCAAACACCAATGTGTAAACATCTTGTTTAACGTATAACGGGTCGTACTTCCATTCAGATTGGGCAATAGGGTGGTTTGTTCCATCTATCACATTAGTTAAGGGAAACTTAATGCGCTCACGCTGAAAACGTTTGTTACGCATAAAAGAGTAGATAAAATCATCAAATAAGCCATCAGCTGCCTTGGGCGGATTAGACATGCTATCGTCTGCTTCACTATCAACTTGAGCCGTTAGGCTATCAACACTTTCTGTTGCGGGGTCAGCAGGCTTGTTGGGCTTGCACGAAACAAGTATCAGAACCAATAAAACCGCATAAATGAATGCTTTCATTGTAAATACCATTAATTTGGGTGACAAAAGTAAGGCTTTTCAGCGTAAGTAAGAACGTATTTGCAAAGAAATATCTATCTTTGCACATAAAATAAGCAATTACGCGATGTTAACAGACAAAATTGAAGCATTATTGAGCGAGGTTGCTGGATTGCATGCCGCTGATGAAAAAGAGTTGGAAGCACTCCGTATAAAATACCTCAGCAAAAAAGGTGTAATTAATGACCTTATGGGCGAGTTTCGCAATGTAGCTGCAGACCAAAAACGTGAAATTGGTATGAAGCTGAATGAGTTGAAAACTGCCTTGCAAAATAAATTGAATGATTTACGACAGCAATTGGCCACTAAGGAGGATGATCATTCCGACTTAGACCTCACGCGTACTCCTTATCCTATAACTTTGGGTACACTCCATCCATTGTCTATTGTAAAGAACGAGATTATTGATATATTTTCGCGATTGGGATTCTCTATAGCTGATGGTCCTGAAGTGGAAGATGATTGGCATGTGTTCTCTTCACTCAACTTTCCTGAAGATCATCCAGCGCGCGATATGCAGGACACTTTCTTTGTTGAACAGCATCCTGACATTGTGTTGCGTACTCACACAAGTTCGGTACAGAGTCGTGTGATGGAAAATTCTAAACCACCTATTCGTGTACTTTGTCCTGGACGTGTATATCGTAATGAAGCTATTTCAGCTCGTGCACATTGCTTCTTCCATCAGGTTGAGGGATTGTATATTGACAAGGATGTAAGTTTTACTGACTTAAAGCAGGTACTCCTCACCTTTGCACGCGAAATGTTTGGCCCTGACACAAAGATTCGTTTACGTCCTTCTTACTTCCCATTTACAGAACCCAGTGCCGAAATGGATATTTCGTGCAACATATGTGGCGGTAAGGGATGTGCCTTCTGTAAGCAAACTGGATGGGTTGAGATTTTGGGCTGCGGTATGGTTGATCCCAACGTGCTTGAAGCTAACGGCATTGATAGTAAGGTTTACAAAGGATATGCTTTTGGTATGGGTGTAGAACGTATAACCAACTTGAAGTATCAAGTAAAAGATTTGCGCTTGTTCTCTGAAAACGATGTGCGCTTCCTTGACGAGTTTACCTCAGCTAATTAATAAAAGGATAAAAAATCCCCTCAACAGTTCTGATGTGAAGAAGAATGTGGTGAGGGGATTTTTTATATAAAAACTAAAACACGATATTATGATTAATGCCACACGTCAATTGTTTGAGGTTCTATTAAAGAATGCGGGTATGGCAAATGATACAAGTACACATATAGCGCAAGTTATAGTGATAGCATTGCTGTTATTTGTGGGTTGCATGTTGGCATGGTGCTTTAGAAAATTTGTTAGTCCCATTATGCTTAAATTAGTTGATAAAACAGGAACAAAATGGGATGATTACTTAATAAACAAGCCTGTGTTAGATGCAGCCAGTCATCTTTTCCCTTGCTTGTTTGTTTATGCATTGTTGCCGCTATGTTATGACAATGTAGATACTGCCACAACCTATCATATTATTTCGCGTTTGCTGCAAGTTTACATCACTATTTGCAGCACATTTCTCATTACCACCTTTTTACGTAATTTGTCGCTTGCTCTGAGCGAACAGTTTGAAGAACATCACCTAACAGGAATATTGCAATTTCTGCGTATGTTAATTGTTTGCATGGCCACAATAGTGGGAGTTTCATTGTTGTTTGGTTACAATCCCATACGAGTTGTGGCAGGTTTAGGTGCAGCAGCAACAGTTCTCTTATTGGTGTTTAAAGACTCTATATTAGGACTGGTCGCAGGCATACAACTCTCGCTTAACAAAATGCTAAAGGTGGGAGATTGGATTACGATAAAGAAACTTGATATAGATGGCGTAGTTGAAGAAATATCGTTGACAACCATAAAGGTACGCAATTTTGACAATACCATTTCAACGATACCACCATATACTTTGGTGAGTGACACCTTTCAAAATTGGAGAGGAATGGTGCAGAGTGGAGCGCGCCGTGTAAAGCGCACACTTTATGTTGATGTACAAAGCATTCGTATGCTTTCGGTTGATGAGATGAAAATATTAAATCAGAACAACATGTTGGCTGATGAGGACAATGATGGCTCTATGAGAATAAACCTTACATTATTTCGTCATTATCTTTCAAAACGTTTCAAACATGAAGATGATGTGGTTCAAGATCAATGGATTTTGTTTCGCCAATTGAATCCAACTCCGACAGGGTTGCCTCTTGAAGTATGGTTTTATACATCGGCTACCTCATTTGTTCATTATGAAGACGTGGCTGCCAGTAAGGTAGAAATGATAATGGCATTGTTGCCAATGTTTCATTTACGACTCTTCCAGTCGCTCACTAGCTCTGACATAAAATCGTTATAAATGTAAGTAGGTGTTTAAACTAATTTTTTTGAATACCTACTTACCTACTTAACAATGCTTTATATTATGTAAGTGGCTTCCTTTATCGATAAACACACACCATTCGTCTATTTCATAACGTCAATAAGTATTTATTCAACATATTTCAATAGACAAGCTTGTAACTTTGCGGATGTAAACCAAACAAAGAACAAGAATGTGGAAATTTCGTAAAAAATGTGCCATGGTATCCTTTGCATTACTTGCAGTGGCGGGGAATGCTCAGACCAATGGCATGTGGACACTAAAGGCATGCATTGACTATGCAATGGCTCATAATGTACAATTGCTCAAAAGTGCAGCAACTGAAAAGAGTGCCAGTGTTGATGTTTCTGAAGCAAAGGCTGGACTCTTGCCAAGTTTGAGCGGAGCTGTTACGCAAGGTGTAAATTATCGTCCGTTTCAAGAAAGTGGGGGTAACTTTGTGAATGGTGGTATCGCAACATCAGCAGCTGACAAGGCAACGCAAAATGGTAGTTATGGCATCAATGCACAATGGGTGGTGTGGAATGGTGGTAAAAACAAAATGAATGTAACCAATGCACAATACACTCAGCAGTTGGCCGCTTATGACACACAAACACAGGCCAACAAAATTAAGGAGCAGATAGCACAGCTATATGTGCAGATACTTTACATGGTAGAGGCCGAAAAAGTGAATCGTGTGTTATTGGCACAAGATTCTACCATATGTGCACGTGGACAGCAAATGGTTAGCGTGGGTTCTATGTCAAAAGCTGATTTAGCGCAGTTGCAATCACAAGTGAGCCAAGGACGCTATAATGTAGTGAATGTGCAAACACAAATAGCCGATGCAAAGGTGCAATTAAAGCAGTTATTAGAGATACCTGCGAGTGAAGCATTTGATGTGCAAAGTGTTGATGTTACAGACGCTGAAGTGCTCAATAGTATTCCTGGTAAGGAAAACATTTATGCTTCGGCGCTTGATAGCCGTCCTGAAGTGAAACGCTCCTTGTTAGCCATAGAACAGAGCCAACTTAGCACAAAAATAGCTAAGAGTGGCTACATGCCAACAATCAGCCTATCGGGTGGCTTAGGTGATAGTCATATGACTGGTAGTCAGACCAATTGGGCTAAGCAAATGAGGAATAACTTTAGTGGAACTTTAGGCGTAACGGTAAGTATTCCCATATTCGATAATCGCAAGAACAAGAGCGCTGTTGAACGTGCGAAGGTGGCTGAAACTACTGCACAACTTGACTTGCAGGACACGCAAAAACAACTTTATCAAACAATTGAAACTTATTGGCTGAATGCAACTAACAGTCAAGCTAAGTATGTGGCTGCAAAGTCGAGTGTAGAAAGTCTTACAACGAGTTATGAGCTAATGACTGAACAATTTAACTTAGGACTAAAGAACATTGCAGAGTTGTTGAATAGTAGAGCCAACTTGTTAAATGCTCAGCAAACCATGTTACAGGACAAGTATACAGCTTTGCTCAATCGCAATTTGCTCAGTTTTTATGCAGGCGATGAATTGAAGTAATAATAACAGAAACAATACATAAACACATGAAAATTAATATAAAGAAAGTATCAACGATTGTTGTAGCTTTAGCTGTTATTGGTGGGTGTACATGGTATTTCTTGCGCAAGCAAGATACCCCCTTTGAAGTGTCGTATGAAACAGCCAAGGTTGAAAAAGCCACGATAGGCAATAGTGTAACCGCAACAGGTACAATTGAAGCAGTTACTTCAGTTGATGTGGGAACACAAGTTTCGGGTATTATAGACAAAATATATGTTGATTATAACAGCACGGTAAAAAAAGGACAAGTAATAGCTGAGCTTGACAAAACCAACTTGATAAGCGAACTCAAGAGTGCTACTAGTCAACTGCAAGGAGCAAAGAGCGATTTGGATTATCAAAAGTCAAACTATAACCGTATGAAGACGCTTTATAACAAGGGCTTGATAAGTGCTAATGAATATGAGTCGGCACGATTGTCATTGCAACAAGCCGAGAGCGCTTTAGCACAGCGTCAAGAAGCTGTTAACAAAGCACAAACCAATTTGGGGTATGCTACTATTACCTCACCTATTGATGGCGTAGTGTTAAGCAAATCTGTTGAAGAAGGTCAAACAGTAGCATCCAGCTTCAGTACTCCTACATTGTTCACTATTGTAAAAGACATGACAGACATGCGCGTGATTGCAAGTGTCGATGAGGCCGATATAGGTCAGGTTAAAGTAGGACAACGTGTGTCGTACACAGTAGATGCTTATCCTGATGAAACGTTTGAGGGTACAGTAACACAGGTTCGTAATGAAGCTACTACTGACAATAATGTGGTAACTTATGAAGTGGTAATATCTGCACCTAATCCTGATTTAAAACTAAAACCAGGGCTAACGGCCAATGTAACCATTTACACCATGGAGCAAACAGGCATTTTAAGTGTACCAACCAAAGCGTTGCGCTTTACTCCAACAAAGGAAACTGTAGGTCCCAAAGATAAAATTGTAGACTGTCAAGGTACACACAAAGTGTGGGTGCGCGAGGGGCATACCTTTAAGGCTTATAGTGTGCAGATAGGCATAACCAATGGCACACGTACACAAATATTGAGTGGAATTAAAGAAGGTGCAGTTGTGGTGGTCGACATGAAGGAAGCCAGTACTGAGGGTGAAAACAATTCAACGGCCGATGATAGTGAAAGTGATGAGAAAAGCCCCTTCTCACCAGGACCTCCCAGTAAAAAGAAAAAGTAAGGACGAAACACGTTATGGAAATTAGTAAAGAAGAAAACTATATGATTGAAGAACAATTTCCGCAACCCGAAGATCGTACCGACAAAAAAGTTGTAATAGAGTTAGACAACGTTCGATGCAATTTTATAGTAGGCGATGAAACAGTGCATGCCCTAAAAGGTGTGTCATTCAAAATATACGAAGGAGAGTTTGTTACTATTATGGGTACTTCAGGCTCAGGAAAGTCAACTCTGCTTAACCAATTGGGATGTTTGGATACTCCTTCAAGTGGCGAATATTACCTTGATGGAGTGAGCGTGCGTAGTATGAAGCGAAGCGAACGTGCCGTATTGCGCAATCGCAAAATAGGGTTTGTGTTTCAAAACTACAATTTGCTACCAAAAACAACCGCTGTTGAAAATGTTGAACTTCCATTAATGTACAACTCCTCAGTTTCAGCTTCGGAGCGGCGCAGTCGTAGCATAGAGGCATTGAAAATGGTAGGTTTGGGTGAGCGGTTATATCACAAATCCAACCAAATGTCGGGTGGACAGATGCAGCGTGTAGCCATAGCACGTGCTTTGGTAAATAACCCCGCTGTAATATTGGCCGATGAGGCTACGGGTAATTTGGATACACGCACATCATTTGAAATATTAGTGCTCTTTCAAAAGCTATTTAAGGCAGGACGTACGATTATCTTTGTAACCCATAATCCAGAGATAGCCCTTTATTCAAGTCGCAATATATTTCTACGTGATGGACTTATACGTGAAGACGTTATTAATCACAACATTCATTCGGCAGCAAAGGCTTTGGCCGATTTACCTCCCAATGAAGAGTCATAAAAATAGTAATTAGCGCAATGAATATATCGAATCTATTTAAAATAGCCTTGCGGGCAATTGCGGCCAATAAGTTACGCTCGTTTTTGACAATGTTAGGCATTATTATAGGTGTGGCTTCGGTTATTGCCATGATGGCCATCGGGCAAGGATCAAAAAAGAGCATACAAGCTAATATCTCTGAAATGGGGTCGAATATGATTATGATTCGTCCAGGTCAAGATAAAGGGCCAGGAGGTGCACAACAAGATGCTTCAGACATGCAAACCATGAAGTTAAAAGATTATGAGGCACTAAAGGAACAATCTAAGTATTTGGCCGCCATCTCACCCAGCGTAAATGCATCAGGGCAGTTTATTAATGGTAATAATAATACGCCTTCAACCATTTATGGCATATCACCTGACTATTTAGAGATTCGCCAACTCAAATTGGAGGATGGTGAAATGTTTACCGATGAGGATATCAAAACGAGCGCTAAGGTTTGTGTTATAGGTAAAACGGTGGCCGATAATTTGTTTACTAATGGCGAGGATCCTGTAGGCAGGGTGATACGTTATAACAAAATACCCTTTCGCATAGTTGGAGTATTAAAGTCAAAAGGTTACAACTCGTTTGGTATGGATCAAGACGACATGGTGTTAGCTCCTTACACCACGGTGATGAAGCGTATATTGTCAGTAACTTACTTGCAAGGAATAAATGCATCTGCTATAACAGAAGATATGACAGACCTCGCTATTGACGACATTACTTCAATTTTACGTGAGAGTCATAAGCTAAAAGGTGCTGATGAGGATAATTTTACCATTCGCAGCCGTGCATCCCGATAATGCACTTTCAATGTAAAAATATTTTTGAACACCTACATAGCATACGTGTATTTGCTAACTTGTCAACATGTTAACCCGTCAACCAAGAAATCCGCTAAAGGGCAATTATAATAGGAGTTCAAGTAGCCCCATCCTTTTTTAAACAGCTCAACCTATATATTTTTTGAAAAAACAAATGATTTTATACATATCCCTTTTTGTATAAGAAAATAATTTGTTACTTTTGCCAAAGATTAGAGGACGTTACTCGTAAAGAGAAGAATTCAACCAAGTTTGTAATTCATTATTTGGAATCAGTTATCTTACAATACCTATTATTCAATTCCATACGTCCGTCCATTTCCTTTACACCAATCACAAAAAGTTTATTAGTCAGGTTATGCAATCGCGCTACCTATACATGGAGAGTGCGAACGTACCATTAGTTGAGGATAGACTTCAGTCATATCTACACAAATTGTGCAGATGAGTATATTGTTATCCTCATAAGAATAATTCCATAACAACACATGACAAACTTAACGAAAGAGCAACTCCTTGAAAAAAGCAAGGTAGAATTGCAAGCTATTGCAGAACAATTTAACTTAACAGATATAACTAAAAAGTCAAAGGAAGATTTGGCCTATGCTATTTTAGACGCACAGGCTATTATTGCTGCAGCCTCCAATACACCTTCAGTAAGTAAAGGCCGCCCCCGTATCGTTAAGAAAGATGATGACGAGACTTATTCACAAGGCTTGTTTACAACAGCAGAAGCAGCTAACAATGATAAAGAAAATGTGGCATCAACTGATGCACCACAACCCATTGCTATTGAATTACCAAAACGTAAACGCGGACGCCCCTCAAAAGCTGACATAGCTGCTCGTGAGGCTGCAATTAAGGCTGCTCAAGAATCCATGCAAAGGCAAAACGAACATGTGATCGTTGAGCAGAATTCAGCAGCATCAGTCGAAGGTGACAATGCTTCATCTGACCATGTAACTGAAAGCAATAAGCAACAAGTAAACACAATCACCGATGAAGTTCCAGATTTTGTCGCAGAACAAATGCGAGCAACATCGGCTACCATGCATCAAACACCCGATGTGCTTGACATGGAAGAGGTGAAACGTACGCTTGGTAATAAAATGCCGCAATTATTAAATCAGCATGTTTCACCCGTAAAGGAAAAGGAAACTCAAAATCCGAACAACCAAGAGGACTTTATCATTACAAAAGATATCCCTATAATTTTTGAAGGTAGCGAGTTGGCAGTTCCGCAAGCAGACACTCGATTTAACTATTACGACAATCGTAATTTTGCGCCTGAACAGCCTTCGCAAAATGGTATGATAAACATTCGTCCTAAATTCCATCGTTTTAAGGACGATCCTCTCATGCAAGGAGGCATGAATAATAGGCAAGCGGCACCTTACGAACCTACCTCCGTACAGCGACCTCTGCCTTCTGACGAAGATGTCCCAATGGTTACAGACCATTTGCTAAACGGACGTGGCGTACTCGAAATAGTTCCTGAAGGTTTTGGATTCCTTCGTTCATCTGACTACAACTATCTTGCTTCACCTGACGATATATATGTATCTCCTGCCCAAATCAGACAATATGGGCTCAAGCCAGGTGACGTTGTTGAAGGAAAGGTTAAAATACCGCGCGAGGGTGAAAAGTTCTTTGCTTTAATTGATATAGAACGCATAAATGGATTATTGCCCGATGAGGTGCGCGACCGCATCTCGTTTGAACACCTCACACCGCTATTCCCTAACGAAAAGTTCAATCTTTGTTCAGGCAAGGGAGACAGTACTTCATGTCGATTAGTTGACTTGTTCACCCCCATTGGCAAGGGACAACGCGCACTTATCGTAGCGCAGCCCAAAACGGGTAAAACTATGTTGATGAAGGATATTGCTAATGCCATAGCCCGTAACCATCCCGACACATACCTTATGATGTTGCTTATTGACGAGCGTCCTGAAGAGGTTACTGACATGATGCGTACGGTAAAGGCTGAAGTGATAGCTTCGACCTTTGACGAACCTGCAGCACGTCACGTGAAAATTGCTGGAATTGTGCTTGACAAGGCTAAGCGTATGGTAGAATGTGGACATGATGTAGTTATTTTCCTTGATTCTATAACACGTTTAGCACGTGCCTATAATACGGTAGCTCCCACATCAGGTAAAATTCTCTCGGGTGGTGTTGATGCGAATGCTCTGCAAAAGCCCAAACGTTTCTTTGGCGCAGCTCGTAACATTGAAGGCGGAGGCTCACTTACTATTATAGCAACGGCACTTATTGACACGGGGTCAAAAATGGATGAAGTCATCTTTGAGGAATTCAAGGGTACGGGCAATATGGAGTTGCAACTTGATCGCTCTCTTGCTAATAAGCGCATCTTCCCTGCTGTTAACATTGTTGCTTCATCAACCCGTCGTGATGAATTGCTTCAAAATGAGCTTACGCGTAAACGTATGTGGATTTTGCGTAATTACATTTCAGACATGAACCCCATTGAGGCTATGACTGATGTGAAAAGACGAATTGAAGGTACAAAAGATAATGAGGAATTCATTGCTTCAATGAATGGATAAAAAGGAGAGGTGAATGAATCATTCCATGTTATGAGAAGAGTATGGCTTGATTCATTCTTCCCTAAAATATAATATTAAAGTATTGCAGTAATAGGTAATTAACTATTGCTGCAATACTTTTGTTTTATTACTGCATTACAAACAGCAATTATGTGTTATTGGAGTGCAGAATCCAAACGTGCGGTAAGTAGGTGTTCAATTTTATTTTGAACACCTATTTAGTGTGTGCAAAAGTGTAGGCAGTTGCCGTTTATATAGCCCAGAACTTTAGCCCTGGGGCTTGATGTCATATGCAAATGCTGCTTTGAAAAGGCAGCACAGCAGCCTAATAATTTTGAGCACCTACTTATGCAAAAAAAAGAGTAATTGCTCGTAAAAGAACAATTACTCTCTTATTGTAACTAAAGCTAACTTATTTTGAATTATTGTTTTTTATTACCATAGCCATAACCATAGCCATAACCATAGCCATAGCCATAACCATATCTGTAGCTACCATAGCGTCCCTTTATGAAAGGAGTGCCATTGAGTAACATCGCCATACGCTTGTAAGTGTTTTGTTTATAGAGTACGTCAACCTCTTTCAAACTGCGTCGATCCATAACGCCAGCACGCACAACAAATAGCGTAACGTCAGCGAAGTCTTTAACAATGCTCGTGTCGGCAACAATTTCAATAGGAGGACAATCCAAAATGATATAATCATATTCTTGGCGCAGTTTGTCAAACAAGTCTTTGATTTTATCGTTCAACAATAATTCTGCAGGGTTAGGAGGGATAATTCCAACAGGCAGAATGTCTGCTCCTTTACCTAAAACATTGTGCTGAATGCAACTTTCTATGTCATCAGTCATGTTGCCGAGAAAAGCCGTAAGCCCATGTTGCGTCTTAGCCGCAGAGTCGCTAATTGAAGCATGACGTAGGTCAAAGTCAATGGCCAGCACCTTGCATCCTTTAAGCGATAGAGCCTTTGTTAGGTTAAGCGTAATGAAACTTTTTCCCGATCCAGGGTTAAAGCTCGTGAGCATAATAACCTTATCGTCAGTACCCAGGCTCTTAATAAAGTAATCAAGTTTGGTACGCAGAATGCGGAACGATTCATTAATAAGGTCACGACTATTATCTTTTACGTAAACCTTGCACTGAACGTTCTTTTTGTTTTTGCTCCACCAATGTTTTTTATTAATCATGGCTGGAATTTCACCAATAAGCGGTATTTGCATACCCTCAAGGTCAGCTCTGCCTCTTACAGTATGGTTCAAGGTTTCGCGCAAGAAGAGAAGTCCTGCAGGAATGCAGATGCCAATGGCCAAAGCCGCTAACAGAATGATGCTACGACGAGGCGATGTAGGAGCATCACTCCCCATAGGTGGCTGAATGATGCGAGAGTTCCATGCTGTATAGGTTTTTGACAACTCATTCTCCTCACGTTTTTGTAGCAAGTAGATGTAAAGAGCCTCTTTTACCTTTTGCTGTCGACCAACAGAGAGTAGCTTTTTAACTTGTTGTGGGGCTGCCGCTATTTTAGCATTGGTTTCAGATTCAGTATTTTCCCAATTGCCAACTTGCGATTGTATTTGAGCTATAAAGTTGTCAAGAGAGTGCATAATGGTTTGGCGTTGCAACTTAAGTTCATTGTTGAACTTTTGCACAAGAGGAGTGTTCTCGCTACTATTATCAAGTACATCATTACGATCGCTTACCACTTTGTTATAGCTTGCAATCATGTTTTCGATACCAGTGCTACCAATGCCAGTGTTAGTAGGCAAGTATTGCCCTTGCTTACTGCGGTCAGCTAAGTACTCACGAATGTAACGAGCTACACCCAACTGATTGCGCAAAGTAAGAATTTGGTCATTGTTCTTGCTACTTTGACTCATATACATGCTCGAAGCAGCATCAACATCGGGCAGCATAGCTTGGCTTTTATAGTCCGATATTTTTTGATCAACATCACCCAATTCTTTTGACAGGTTATCTAAACGTTCGGTAATGAATTCAGATGTGCTGATAGCTACTCGGTTGCGATCTTTAAGCCATTGCTCGTTGTATACGTCAATGATTTTATAAAGCAAGTCAGTAGCTCTTTGTTTGCTTTCATCAACCATTGAAATGTCAAGAATGGTAGATTCTTTGTTGCTGAGAGCAACACTTAATCGGCTGTTATAAAGTTTACCAATATCTTGCAGTGCGTATTTGGTAACATAAATATCCTCATTGGTAAAGTTACTCTTCCAATAGCGTGTTGCTTGTAATACAACGATACCAACGGGGGTGTAAGCTAACTCACCCATTTTTATTGTAATGTGGCGCTCGTCAGTACCCTTGCTCGATTTAAAATCCCACAATTCAGCCGTTTTATTAGGATTTAAATGCATTTTAAAAGAGCATACAAAGTCGTCATTGGCCTGTGGCAACAAAATGCTGACAGGTGCATTGTCATAAAGAGGAACTTTGTGCAGGCTCTTTTTAATTTGCATCTGTAGGTCTAAATGCAAACGCTTAACAGCCTCATTCATCAAAACGGGAGCACTAATAGTTTGAATCTCGTTGTTGATGTTAGTGTTTGAGCCTATAATGCCAAGATTCTGAAAGTCTTGTGATAGCCCATTAACGGAGGTGCTTCCATTCTTGCCATCATCGCTTTTAATTAATAATGACGTGTTGCGCACATAAGTAGGGGGAGTCTGCAAAATTTTGATTGCAGCCACGCTGAGCGTAATGGCAACTGAGAGAATAATCCAATGCCAATTAGAGAGTAGTACAAGTCCGAATTCCTCAATTTTGAATCCGTCTTCCTCTTGTGGCTCATAGGGTGTGGTTTTTGAATCGTTTACCATTTTGTTTATTATGTCTGGCATTTAATTTAATAATCTATTAGTTCTTTCGTAACTGCCAAAAGGCAATTGCTGAGGCTGCTGCTACATTTAAGGAGTCAACCCCATTCATCATAGGAATTCGTACTGTGTAGTCGGCTTGGCTTATTACATTTTGTGGGAGACCATCTCCTTCTGTTCCCATTATAATAGCCAATTTTTCTTCATTCTGTAGTTTGGGTGAGTCAATTGAGATGGATTTATCAGTTAACGCCATAGCTAATGTTTTGAATCCCATGTTCTTTACATCGTCAATGTTGTCAATCCAAGTCCATGGAACTAAAAATACAGATCCCATTGAAACGCGTACAGCTCTTCGGTTGAGTGGGTCGCAAGAGTTGCGTGTTAAGAGCACAGCGCCAATGCCTAAAGCGGCTGCAGAACGGAATATAGCTCCAATATTAGTAGTGTCAACAACATTGTCAATTATTACAATGCGTTGCGCATTACTAACGACTTTGTTTAATGGCTGTTCGGTAGGGCGTTTCATAGCGCATAAAACCCCTCGTGTTAATTTGTAGCCAGTAAGTGAAGCAAGAGTATCTCTTTCACCTGTGTAAATGGGGATAGTTTCATCTAAGTTCTCAACTATGTCTGCGGCATCTCCTGTTATATGCTTTTTCTCTGTTAAGAGCGCAATGGGCTGATAGCCACGTTCCAATGCAACACGTATAACCTTAGGACTTTCAACTATGAATATTCCTTTTTCTGGCTCTAACTGATTGCGCAGTTGCGCTTCTGTAAGCGAATGGAATATTTCGGTACCCTTTTCCTCCAGGCTCTTAATTTGTATTATTGGCATATGTCGTTAAAAATAGTGTGACAAAGGTAGTAATTTATACGGATATAAGAGCAAAAAAATGAAAAAGTTTTAGCGTGTATTTAAATTTGTTGGTGTTGCTGTACGTAGGTGTTAAACATAACGCGTTGGCGGAATTAGTAAACAAGTTGACAAGTTAACGGGTTAACAGGTAAGTTTGCCAAGCTTTTTAAGTTTCTTGTCATTCTGGCTTTAACATAATAAGTGGTGTAAAGCATACTTACTTGTTAACCTGTCAACTTGTTAACCCGTTAACCTGAAATTCCGCCAACGGGTTAAACATAGGCTATAAATGTATGCACTAATAATGTGTACAGGGTGAGATGCTTTGCTTGCTCTGAGCTACGCGCTCCATAGGTTTTTCAGTTCATCTTTGCTAAATCTGAAATTAAAATGAGACAATTTGATTACATGCCCATGAGATAAAGAAACGCTCTTTAGAGAAGAGTATTATCGTCATAAAAAAGGAAAGGTCAACTTTCAATTGAAAGTTGACCTAGATAAAGTACACTCTCAGGGGTTCGAACCCTGGACCCACTGATTAAGAGTCAGTTGCTCTA
>SAMEA3663105__coassemble_445_pt1 | contig 34622 bp, 32 predicted proteins | sample SAMEA3663105__metabat2_low_PE_034 | metagenome-assembled genome bin SAMEA3663105 (sample SAMEA3663105) | pig gut metagenome | biome: pig gut; feature: pig-associated habitat; material: faeces | place: Denmark | collected 2012
TTATTAAATAAATATCTCATTTTCAATTAGTTACGCTAGAATTAACGGACTATTGTTTAGAACCACCCTAATTATAATTTATTTTAATAATTTCCACCTATGCGTCCTGTTATAGCTATCATAGCTTCCAACACATTGGCTTGCATTGGCTTATCTGATATTATACGTCGTATGATGCCAGGGGCTGATATATGTACCTATTCACGTTATGCCGATTTGATAAAGTCGCCCGAATCAGATAATTACTTTCATTACTTTGTGTCAGGGGCTGAATTGATGTTAGGAGCCAGCTACTTTTTGCAACGTCAGCATAAGACGATAGTTTTGGTGCATGGTGATGAGGCTCTGCATTTGCCGCAAGGTTTTCACACCTTAAATGTGTTTCAGTCAGAGCCAGAACTGATTCGTTCAATCATAACACTGGCTCAGAATGCTCATAAGGCGCATGGTGCAGAACCCGATGTGGTAAAACAGGCGCAGCATCCACGGCACATGAATGTAGCACATGCTCCTGCCAGTGTGCCACACCTTACTCCGCGCGAACGTGAGGTGTTAAAAGGAATTGTTGAAGGCTTAATTAACAAAGAAATTGCAGAGAAAATGGGAGTTAGTTTGGCCACAGTCATTACGCATCGTAATAACCTTACTGACAAATTAGGCACTCGTAGCGTGTCGGCTCTTACCATTTTTGCTGTTATGCATGGCATCGTTAATAGTGAGGATTTATTTAGAATGTCCTGAAAAATATAAGGATTGTGGAGTTAATGCTCGCAGGTATTTTAATGAACATTTCACTTTTGAACATTATATGAACGGTTTGTAAAAAGAAATCCAAACACTTATTACGAAAAACATGATTGGATTTAAGAAACTTATTAATGCTAAGGCTTTAATTCAATTGTTGTAGCGGAGATAATAGATGCTAATCGCAGTTTAGTACTTATGAAAAGAGAGCATAGTATTCAACCGCACTTGAGTATAGTACTCATTGGCACTTGAGTATAGTACTCATTGGCACTTGAGTACTATACTACTTTTTTCTGTAACTTATGTTAGATAGAACACACAAGATATGATAACAGAAATGAGGTTATTTATTTACAAAATAAAAGTTGTTATTGGAAGGATTACTTTTTCAAGTGAATATGCCATAGTACATTGTAAAAAACAAATGAGTCCAAATCATTACATGATGACTTGGACTCATTTGTTTCTTACAATGTAGTTTGAATACTACGTTTACGATACGAGTGGCTAAACTTCTTCAAAGTCAACGTACTCACCTTCGTTTTTTTCAAATATCTTGTTACTGCGGCGTTGGCGAGAGTTAGGGCTACCTCCTTCGTGGTGGGCATTGCCTGAGTGTGTGCCAGCCGTTGATGTGCTATTTTGTTCAAATGGTTGACTATAGTTGGCTTGTTGCTTTTTTTGCTGACCATGTTTATTGCCCATCTGATAGAGGCTGAATAGGTTGATGCCAAACATGCGAAGAATGGTGTTGGCAAAGCCTATGATGATAAACACAAAGCCAAAGATAAGAATGAAAAGACAGCCTAAAAAGTTCATAATTGCGTGAGGTGTTGCGTCGGGTAGTTAGTAATTAATAAACTGGTGGAGTGAGCCATCAGCATGTTAGGATGGGACAGCACTCTCTATAGCTTATATATTTGCAACTTGTATGCCAAAGTGTGGCTTTGAGCAGAAGTTTGATGTAAACATAGGGTTAAACTCCATTGTTTACCCTTTAATTAGGCTTTCCTACTTAAGTTGGTTGGTGAAAAAATCGAGTGCAACAGATGTTAGCACGTAAAGTATGATAATGGCTGAAAAAGCCGTAATGCCTAACAAAATGAGTAGCAGAATGCTGACAAGTATGAACCCATAGCGCAACTCGTTACCTTTTAGTCCGTACGACTTGAACTTAAGGGCAAACATGGGAATTTCAGCTACTAATAGCCAACTGGCAATGAATGTGCCTGCAATAAGCATAATGGCATAGGCATTAGCAGGAATATGCTCTGTGTTGAACTGAATGGCTACTGAGAGTGATGTCCAAAATAGTGCATTGGCTGGTGTGGGCATGCCAATAAAACTCGTTGTTTGTCGTTCGTCAAGATTAAATTTGGCCAAACGTAGAGCCGAAAAGGCTGCCATGACAAAAGCCACGTAGGGCAACACTTCAGCTACAAGTGGCGAATTGAACAAGGGCACTTGTGGCGTGCTCAGCGAGCGAAGCATAGAAAAAATTACCGCCGAAGGGGCAAAACCAAAGGTAATGTCGTCGGCCAAAGAGTCCAACTCTTTGCCGATGTTAGACGAGACGTGTAGCAAACGAGCGGCAAAGCCATCGAAAAAGTCGAACACGGCACCTATAACTACAAATAGTAAAGCCAATTCGTAGTTAGCGTTAAAAGCCCAATAGGTGGCTATGCATCCCGAAATGAGGTTGCAGCAAGTGAGTGTGTTAGGAATATGCTTTTTCATATTTTTGCTTTATAATAAGCGTAAGAGTTGAAAGGTTTAAGGGCGTAGGAGAGCGATACTCTTTGCTCTTAAACTTTTCAACTCTTAAACTATGGTCAATTATTTAAGTTTGGCAATAATTGTTTGGTTGCCAACAGTGGCTTGTCCCATGTGTACAAGTACCTCGCTATCAGTAGGCAAGTACACGTCAACACGTGAGCCAAACTTGATGAAACCCATGTGTTCGTCAAAGTAGCATTCTTCATCTTCGCGAGCATAGGTCACAATGCGTCGAGCCACGGCTCCTGCTATTTGTCTTACCAACACCTCTTTGCCATCAGGTGTTTCAATTACTACTGTAGAGCGTTCATTCTCGGTGCTGGCTTTGGGCAACCATGCCTTATGAAAGTTGCCATTGTGGTGTACAACTTTCTTAACAATGCCCTCAACAGGAAACCAATTGGCATGAACGTTGGTGATGGACATGAAAATAGAAATCATTAATCGGCGGTCATGAAAGTATTCATTTTCATCCACCTCCTCAATAACCACCACTTTGCCGTCAGCCGCAGCTAACACAGTGCCTTCCTTCTCGCCATCAAATAGGCGAATGGGACAGCGAAAGAAGTTGATTGCTATGCCATATAAAATGACACATATGGCTACATAAACGTAAAATGGCCATAGCACAACGTTGTGCAGTAAGTAGTAGAGTAGTGCACCTACTATGATGATTACTGCTAAGCTGTGACGCAATATGTCGTTACCCTCGCTATGTAGTCGTACTTTCTTTATTCTGTGCTTTCTTTCCATGAATTTTCTTAATGTATTGTCAAGTGAAGTGTCAATTGTTGGTTGATACCAACACAAAATGTGTGGCAAAGATAATAAGAAAAACTCAGAAAAGTGTAATTTTTACTCCTTAATCCACTCCTTTGACAAAACGCTTTCAAGTTCTTCAGCTGATAGGCGTAGTCTGAAATTGCCTTTCTCGGCTATAGAAATGCCACCTGTCTCTTCGCTCACAACTACGGCAATGCAGTCACTCTTTTGCGATATACCTAAGGCTGCTCTGTGTCGTAGACCCAATGACTTGGGTATGTCTGTGTCGTGTGAAATGGGCAGAATGCACCCTGCAGCCTTGATGCGCTGGTGTGATATGATCATGGCACCATCGTGTAGTGGGCTGTTTTTGAAAAATATGTTTTCAATGAGTCGCTGAGTAATGTTGGCATTTATTTGGTCGCCTGTGGTAATATATTCATTTAGTCCCACATAGCGCTCAATAATAATGAGTGCTCCCACCTTTTGCTTACCCATGTTCATACAAGCCATGACAATAGGCATGATTTCCTCGCGGTGAACATTGCCATCCTTGTTACTGCGCTTGCTGTTAAAGAAACGTGTAAGGAAGTGTGTACTACGTCGTGCGCCAATAGTGCTGAAAAAATGTCGTATCTCTTCTTGAAACAGCACGATGAGAGCCAATGAACCTACATTTACTACCTTGTCGAGAATGGTGCCAAGAAGGCGCATTTCAAATATTTGCGACACAAATATCCATACTACAATGAATACCATGATACCACCAAAAATGTTGGCTGAACTTGACTCCTTCATCAAGCGGTAAATGTAGTAGAGCAGTATGGCTACTGAAAATATGTCGATGATGTCTTTTATTCCGAAACTAAACATAGCTCGTTATTGTGTACACCCATATGCGTGTTAGTTGACGAATGGGTATAATGTGTAATTTACTTGCAAAGGGCTACAATGCGTTTGGCTTCAACAGCTTCTTTTACATCATGCACGCGCAGAATGTTGGCTCCCTTCATTAGTGCAACGGTGTTGAGCACAGTGGTGCCATTGAGCGATGTTTGTGGGGTGCCACCTAAGAGTTTATAAATCATTGATTTGCGTGATATGCCCACTAACAAGGGGAGATGAAAGCAATTAAAGTCGTCAAGATGCTGAAAAAGTTCATAGTTATGCTCCAATGTTTTGCCAAATCCAAATCCAGGATCCACTATGATGTCTTTGGCTCCCATTTGACACAAGCGGTCAATGCGCTCGGCAAAGTAGAGCATCACTTCGCGTCGCAGATTGTCGTAGTGTGGTGCTTGCTGCATAGTGTCAGGGGTGCCTTGCATATGCATTAATATATAAGGTACACCTAAACGTGCCACTGTGCGAAACATTTGTCTATCCATCATTCCTCCCGAAATGTCATTGATGATGTCTGCACCTTCCTCTTCAACACACATGCGAGCTACATCCGCACGAAAGGTGTCAACTGATATGGGTATGTTGGGGTAGAGCTTACGAACTATGCGCAAGCCTTTGCGCAAGCGATTCATCTCCTCCTCGGGTGGCACATCGTCTGCTCCAGGACGCGATGAATAACCTCCAATGTCAATCATGTCGGCTCCATCGTTCACAAGTTGATGTACACGGGTGGCTATGTGTTGCTCATCGGGGGTGCGACTTTCAGCATAAAAAGAGTCGGGCGTGATGTTAAGTATGCCCATTATTTGTGGTTCGCGCAGTTCGTAAAGTTGACCACGCAAATTTAGCGTATGCATAGGTTTTATTTAAATTTCGGGCAAACTTACAAATTTATTTTTGATTGAATGGGCGTTTAAAAAAAGACTTTATTACCTTTGTACTAATTTAATGTGAGGCTAAAGATATGCTACATTCCTTAAGGGGGGTGTAGGTATGTCGGAATCCTTTTTTCTTACAAACTTAATGAATGCGGCATGACCTTTTCAGCCAGCAAATTTGTAAGCAGGGAGCATTTCCGTCATCAAACAATGAAATTTAGATCCTATTCAAACACCATAAATGATGACAATAGCAGAGTTATACAAACTATTTTTGCAGCATCCAGTTGTAACCACCGACACACGCGACTGCCCAGTTGGTTCTATGTTCTTTGCCCTTCGTGGCACCACCTTTAATGGTAATGCTTTTGCCTTAAAGGCACTTGAAAGCGGTTGTGCCTATGCGGTAGTTGATGATGAAAGCGTAACGGGTAATGACCACTTGATACACGTTGATGATGTGTTAACCACATTACAGCATTTAGCCACTTATCATCGTCACCAGCTCAATATGCCTGTGTTGCAAATTACGGGTACGAATGGCAAAACTACTACAAAGGAGTTAACTTCAGCCGTACTTGCTGCTCAATATAATGTGCTTTATACGCAAGGCAACTTTAACAACCATATAGGTGTTCCTAAGACGTTGCTCCGACTTCGCCCAGAACATCAAATTGCAGTGATTGAGACTGGAGCCAGTCATCCTGGCGAAATAGATCAATTGTCGCATATTGTTGACCCTGACTGCGGACTCATTACCAACGTAGGTCGTGCTCACTTAGAGGGGTTTGGCTCATTTGAGGGTGTGATTCATACAAAGGGCGAATTATATGACTATTTGCGTAATAAGCCTCAATCGTTCATCTTTATTGATGGCGATAACTCTTATTTAACTCCTTTAGCTACTGGCTTAACAACCGAAACTTATGGCACACCTGGCAAGGGCTATGGTGTTGAAGGCGATGTGGTAGAATGTAATCCTTACCTCAAATTCCGTTTTCGCATTGCTGGAGCCGAATGGCATGAGGTACAAACTCACCTAATTGGTTCGTATAACGTAACCAATGCTTTGGCCGCTATAGCCGTGGGACATCACTTTGGCATAACTGCTGATGAGGCTGCAAAGGCCATAGCTAACTATGTGCCTACTAACAATCGTAGCGAAATGGTAAAGACTGAGCACAATGAACTCATTGTTGATGCCTATAATGCAAATCCTACAAGTATGAAGGCTGCACTTGAAAACTTTGCTCGCATACCCTCGGCACACAAAATGTGTATATTAGGTGAAATGCGTGAATTGGGCTTGGCCTCAGCTGAAGAGCATAAAAAAGTGGCAGAACAAGCTCTCTCGCTTGGTTGTGAAGAAGTATGGTTTGTTGGTGAAGAGTTTCAGGCTTATGCCGAAGGCGGACGCTGGTTTCCCGATGTTGAAGCTGTTAAAACAGCACTTGAAGGAGGTAATACGCCTTCAAACCGCTTGATACTAATTAAAGGGTCAAATGGTACAAAACTTTATCAACTTCCCACACTGTTGTAATTATGAAGCTCATTAAGCGCTTATTCTTTGCTTTCAAGTCGGTGTTTACCTCTTCTTTTGTAGGTTTGCTTTCAGTCTTGGTTAGCATTTTTTACTTTTTTGTAGCAATGGATATGTTTTGGAATGGTAATGTTGGGTGGACAACTCCTGGTCGTACTATTTTATTTCATACACCCTTGTTCATTGAAGTTGCCGCTATTGTGGTAGTGTTTGTGCATGGCTTTATGAAGAAAAAGTTAGAGCAACAAGCCAATGCTTTGAGTGCTCAAAAACCTGTTAAGGAAACGAATGCACAGTCAGGTGATGAGCCAATGGGTGAAAGCCCTATTGAAACATCTCACGAGGAGTAAATAATATTGCATATGCATCGGGTGCTCAGTTCTGTATATTGACAGAATTGAGCACCCGATTTGTTTTATACATGTTGTGTGAAATGCTGATTTTAGCAATTATCTTTTGTGGAGCATCAAAGGTTGAAATTTCTTTGCTATTGGGTGAGGCTGCTACCTTATTCACGGCACATTTGTTCCATTTCACTCTTTAAATGATAATAATGAGGGCTTGGCATATAAAAATAAGTACATTTGCAGTTGAAACTTAGAACAAAGAAAGAATAATAGTGTGCATGAAGCAGATAAACTTTGTGCGCATATGATGATTAAAAACAAATATGAAACTACTGCTTATACTTTCACTTGCGAGTTGCAGTTTAGTGGCTTCGGCACAACAAACATTATCGCTTGATAGTTGTCGTGCTATGGCGCTGCGCAACAACAAAGAGTTAGCTCAGAGCAAGGCTAAAATAGAAAAAGCTGGATGGGATAGCAAGGCTGCTCACACCAATTATCTGCCCAAAGTGTCGTTAACCGCGGGCTACATGCGTAGCGGTGACGAAATATCGCTGTTGAGCAAAGACCAAAGGAATGCATTTAATAATTTAGGCAGCAATGCGGTGAATGCTTTCAATGGGCAGTTTGCAGGGCAGTTGACTAATGTCATGCAACAAATTGTAACTAAGTATCCTGACCTTGCTCCTTTGGTACAAGACTTCTCTGGCAAATTACCTCAATTGCAGGGCGCATTGGCACAAGCTGGCAATGGTTTAGGAAAATCATTTACCGATGCCTTACGCACCGACACACGTAACATGACTGCAGGCATGATTTTGCTCACACAACCGCTTTACATGGGTGGCAAAATTAAGGCTTATGAAAACATTACACAACTACAACAGCAGTTGGCACAGCAACAGCTGAAGGCTGATGAATTGCAAGTGCTGCTTGATGTTGACAAGGCTTATTGGCAAGTGGTGTCGTTGGCCAATAAACGTAAATTGGCTATTAGCTATCGCGATATGTTAGCCCATCTTGACTCGGATGTGGTGAAAATGATAAAAGAAGGCGTAGCTACTAAAAGCAATGAACTTTCAGTAAGCGTTAAGCTCAACGAAGCTGAAATGACCTTAATGAAGGTAGAGGATGGTTTGACTCTTTCACGCATGTTGCTATGTCAGTTATGTGGCTTGCCACTCGAAAGTGCCCCCAAACTGACTGATGAAGATCATGCCGACTTGCCTACATCGGCTGAAAACATTACTGCTGATGTGGCTACAGCTTATGCAAACCGTGCTGAATTGGCACAGCTTGTTACAGCACAAAACATTTATGCTGAAAAGGCAAAGGTAGAGCGTTCGGCTGTTTTACCACAATTGGCTTTAACGGGTGGCTATATGATTTCGAACCCTAACGTGTTTAATAGTTTTGAAAAGAAATTTCGTGGCACATGGGCTGTGGGGGTTATGCTAAAGGTGCCTGTGTGGAACTGGGGCGAAACCAAATATAAGGTGCGAGCAGCCCGCGTTGAGGCCAACATGGCAGCTCTTAAGGCTGATGAGGCACGTGAAAAGATTGAACTGCAGGTAAACCAAGAGGCGTTTCGTGTGAATGAGGCTAACCGTAAGCTATCATTGAGTATGAAAAACTTAGACAAGGCTGAAGAGAATTTGCGAACCGCACAAGTAGGTTTTAAAGAGGGGGTTATTACCACCTCTGACTTGCTCATGGCGCAAACTGCTTGGTTGCAAGCACATAGCGACAAAATTGATTCGCAAATAGACATAAAACTAAGTCGAGCTGCTTATAACAAAGCATTGGGCAAGTAATGCGTATGTTGATGTTTGATGTTGAACCTTATACATTGAACATTGCCTCCTGCAATGATGTTTTTACATAAAATACTTTTTTTCAATAAGATAAAGATATGAGACAAAAAGCAAATTTTCTTCCGGCCATCATCATCATGGCTGCCATCATTATATTGGTCATAGTAGGTAGCTTGTATGCCTTTGACAATGAAACCGATACAATTCAGGGACAAGCAGACGTAACCGAGTATCGTGTGTCGAGTAAAGTGCCTGGCCGTGTGCTAAAGTATATGGTAAAAGAGGGCGACTATGTGCATGCGGGTGACACTTTGGCTATACTTGAAGCTCCTGATGTGGCAGCTAAGCTAACACAAGCACAAGCTGCAGAGGATGCCGCAGCAGCACAGAGCCGTAAGGCTGAAAAGGGCGCACGTCAAGAGCAAATAGCTGGTGCATATGAAATGTGGCAAAAGGCTAAGGCTGGTGTCGACATAGATGAAAAATCATATGCACGTGTAAAGCGCTTGTATGACCAAGGAGTGATGACAGCACAAAAGTTGGACGAGGTGACCGCACAACGTAATGCTGCAATAGCTACCGAACGTGCTGCCAAGTCGCAATATGACATGGCCAAGAATGGTGCTGAACGTGAGGATAAAGAAGCTGCAGCTGCTTTGGTGAATCGTGCTAAGGGTGCTGTGAACGAGGTAAACTCTTATATTAAAGAAACGGTGTTGATAGCTTCGGCCGATGGCGAGGTAACTGACATATTTCCGCAAATAGGTGAGTTGGTGGGTACGGGCGCTCCCATCATGAACATAGCTTTGATGAATGACATGTGGGTAACCTTTAATGTACGCGAAGATCACCTCTCAGCCTTTAAAATGAACCAAACCGTGAAGGCTACTATCCCTGCTTTGAATAATAAAGAAGTAACCCTTAAGGTGTACTATATGAAGGATTTAGGCTCATATGCAGCGTGGAAGGCAACTAAAACCACCGGGCAGTATGACATGAAGACCTTTGAAGTAAAGGCAATGCCTGTGGCCTCAGCAGCAGGTGCTACAGTGCAAAAGGTGGATGGTTTAAGACCAGGGATGAGTGTGCTGCTTGTTACCAATAAGTAAATCAACTACGTGTAACATGAAAGTAGGAATATGGGGAAGAGAGTGGCTGAGGCTGTCAAGGGGCGGCATCTACATTTTTTGCATGGTGTTAGCTCCGCTCTTTTGCTACTTCTTCTTTACATCACTAATGAAGCAAGGTTTGCCTGAAAACTTGCCTATGGGATTGGTCGATGAAGATCATACTACTACCACGCGTAATTTGGCACGCAACCTTGATGCATTTCAAATGAGCAACATAACGCAAGAGTATGCTAATGTGACTGATGCTCGTAAGGCTGTGCAAAAGGGTGACATATATGGTTTTTACCTCATTCCGCATGGCACAACTAAGCAAGCCCAGTTGCAGCGTGTACCTACGGTGTCGTTCTATACCAATAATTCGTATCTTGTGGCAGGCTCATTGCTTTATCGTGACATGCGCATGATGTCAGAGTTGGCATCGGGGGCAGCTTCGCGCACCGTGCTATATGCCAAAGGAGCAACTGAACGACAGGCTATGGCCTACCTGCAACCCATTGTGATTGACATGCACGCGGTAGGTAACCCTTGGCTTAACTATAATGTTTATTTGTCTAACATCATTATTCCAGGCATGTTGGGCATATTCATCTTTATGGTAACTGTTTATAGTCTTGGTTCTGAATTAAAGTTTGGCACGGCTGATGATTTAATGTCATCGTCAAATGATTCAATCATAGTGGCTCTCACATCTAAGTTGTTGCCCCACAGCATCATCTTTTTGCTCATGGGTAGCATTTATGTGTTCTTGCTTTATGGCTATTTACATTTTCCGTGTAATTGTGGCATACCACGCATGTGGTGCGTGATGGCCTTGTTTGTGTTAGCATGCCAGGGCTTGGGAGTGTTTATGTTCACAATGTTGCCCACTTTACGCATGGGGTTATCGTTTGCCTCATTGTGGGGCGTTATCTCGTTTAGCATTTCGGGCATGTCATTTCCAGTTATGGCTATGCACCCCATACTGCAAGGCCTTTCTTACCTCTTCCCTTTGCGCCATTATTATTTGCTCTACGTAAATAGTGCACTCGATGGTTATTCTTTAGCTAATGCTTGGCCATTTGTGATGAGTTTTGTGGGCTTTATGTTGTTGCCTTTACCTTTCTTAGGTAGACTAAAAAAGGTGATGAAAACCTATGCTTATGAGCCTTAACATCCATTAATTACAACTCGATATAGCTTATGTTTAATATCAGACAGGCTTTTGCTGATTTCAACTACATATTTCGTGAGGAGTTGAAGACAATTATACGCGACAAGGGTGTAATTATCTTTTTCTTCCTTGTTCCATTAGGTTATCCGTTGCTTTACACCTTTATTTATACCAATGAAGTAGTGCGCGATGTGCCTATAGCTGTAGTTGACGATTGCCGTTCTGCGCAGAGTCGTGCCTACTTGCGTCATATTGATGCTACACCTGATGTACACATTATATCATACTGCGCCAATATGGGCGAGGCTAAACAACTGATCAAGCATCGCAACGCTTATGGAGCCGTATACATTCCGCGCGACTTTACTGACAAACTAAATCGTGGTGAACAAGTGTATGTGAGTGCATTTGCCGACATGAGCGGTATGCTTTATTATAAAAGTGTGCTGACGGCTAACACCAATGTGAGTCTTGCTATGAATGCCGACATTAAAGTGAAACGAGCTGGCGGAACTACCATGCAGCAAGATCAAGTGGCAGAGCATCCTATTAAATATGAGGAAGTTTCGCTCTACAACCCACAAAATGGTTTTGCCACCTTCCTTATTCCAGCTGTGCTGATGCTGATCATTCAGCAAACCTTGTTATTAGGAGTAGGCATGGCTGCAGGCACAGCGCGTGAGCATAATGCTTTTCGCAACTTAGTGCCAGTTGAGCGTCATCATCGTGGATTGCTACGCATTGTGATGGGTAAAGGTTTTGCTTATTTACTGGTTTACATACCGCTCACCATCTACATATTGGGCGTGGTGCCACACTTCTTCCGTTTGAACCAAATAGGTAATCCTTGGGACATATTATTGTTCGTAACTCCCTTCTTAATAGCTTGCATATTGTTTAGCATGATGGTGAGTGCCTTTGTGCGCCATCGTGAAATGTGTATTATGCTCATCGTATTCACTTCTGTCCCTTTGTTATTCATTTCAGGACTATCGTGGCCAGGTAGTGCCGTGCCCAGTGTGTGGAAGGCTATCAGCTATGTATTCCCCTCAACATTTGGCATAGATGGCTTTGTCGCAATCAATAACATGGGAGCTGACTTAAGCGATGTAAAGCATGAGTGGTATATGCTTTGGATGCAAGCATTTATATACCTCATTGCTACTTGTGCCGTTTACAAGGCAAGTATTACGCGTGCAAGGCAGCGTGTTATTGAAAAATGGCGAAGTAAATAATGGTCATAAAAGAATATTGCTTCTATATAACAAAGTTCAAATATCATCTTTGTTATTATCTCAACTTGTTTGCCATTCTGGCAAAGGGAACTGTCCGCTAAAAAAATGGTGTGGATTCGTATTATTATGTAATGGTAAAAGATTAAGTTGAGCAAATTTTGCATGTATTATTAGGCGTTTTTGAAATCTGAGCGAAGAAGCATAGTGGGCTATGTGACTGAGTGAAGATTTCAAAAACGCCTAATAATACATGCTCGTTTAATACCTTCTTAAATGTTCTCAAAAGAAAGCCCCTGATTGAGTAAAGACGACTTTCAGCCCTTGCTAAAACAGTACATCTACTTACTGCAATTGTACTCTAAGCACAATGCAGATACTTAACTTTGTCATTAATGTGATGCTAAAGAACGAAGTATATTAGTACTCTCTTTCGTCCAACGTATGGTTGGACGAAAGAGAGTACTATACTCATTGCCACTTGCAATTAGTACTACTTATCGTCCAACCATATGTTGGACGATAAGTAGTACTAATATGCATAAGTGTTGAGCATGTGCTCAACACCTTTAGAGTACGTAATACCTACTTATCTTACTTAACTTAAAAATGGTCAAGTTATTTTTTACCATTACTATATTGTAAATCAGTGAATAACGATACTTTTATGGAATTGGGGCTTAGCTTTTACCATTGTGTAATTTTGATAGTTTTATATTTGATAAATCTTTGTAATAGTCAAATATAAACTCATATATTATGATTTTCGGTAAAAATAGGGCATTTCTCTATCCTACAAAAGTTTTAACGGACATCAATAATAAAAGAAGGCGAAAGTTAAGAACAAATTGCTTGTTCTTGACTTTCGCCTTCTTAGCTCAAATAGTTGGATGATTTTACTTAAGTAGTTTTCAAAATTATTTTTATGTTGAAAGAGCATTAACGGGATGCGGATGTTTTCTTCATTCGAATGTTTCTGTCCCTTCCCGATAACGGGGAAAACGAAGAGGGGAAAGCTCTGGCTATGTGATTGAGCATGCAGGAAACATCTGCGCCAGAGAATGTTTCAACGTGAAAATAATGTCTATCGATAAAACAAAATTATTCTGAACATCTATTTATAACGCATCCAGCGAATCATTTCTTTCAAACTGGGCTTTTTACCATACATTAATATGCCAACGCGATAGATGCGTGCGCTGCACCACACAAACAAGAATGAGGTGGCATATAATATGATGAGTGAAAGCGCCTCTTGCCAAAGTGGCACGTTAAAGGGTATACGCACCATCATAACAATGGGCGATGTGAGCGGGAATAAAGATGCCCAAAAGGCTAATGGGCCATTGGTGTTTTCAGCAGAGCCCATAGCAGCATATAGCCCAAATACCATGATGAGTATAATGGGCATCATAAATTGTGACGAGTCCTCTTGCTCATTAACTGAAGCACCAATGGCAGCAAAGAAGGAAGCGTAAAGTAAATAGCCGCCAATGAAGTAAAGCACAAAACAAATGCCTATTTCCATGTAGGGTAGGTTCACCAATGCTGAGAAGATTTCTTGCGATTCACTGGGAACCATAGCTTGCATGGCTGCGGGTGAAGTAGCTGCTTGCATGCCTGCTATACCCATTTGCTGACTTTGTGCCATGTCGGCTCCTGATAATCCAAAGGCAGTACCAGCTACCATAAGTATAACGGCCAACATAATGCCCCATATGGCTAATTGCACAAATCCCACAAAAGCTATACCCACAATTTTGCCCATCATGAGCTGAAAGGGTTTTACGCTCGACACCATGAGTTCAACAATGCGGTTCGATTTTTCCTCTACCACACTCTGCATGACCATGCCACCATATGACATGACAAACATGTAAATCATGAAGGTGAAAATAAAGCCTGCAGCAATGGCAATGTTGGTGTCTGACGATGTAGTGTCGCCATCAGCATTGCGCTTCATTGTTGGAATGTTGATTTCGGCTTGTACATCGTCAATGATTTTATCAAGTCCTTGAATGCCAGTAGCGGCCAGTTTGTCGTGCCGTATTTGCTCGTTGAGCACATTGCTCACATATGAAAGTAGACCTGCAGCTACCTCATTACGTGAGTAAATGGTTACCGCCTTAGGATTTTTAACCAAGTCGGCACGTATGTCAATCACGGCCTCATACTCCGTAGTATCGGTGTAGTAGGCTTTATTGTCGGGGTCGCTAATAGGAACAAAACGATAGGTAGCATCGTCTTTAAACAGCCCCACATACTTATTAGTACTATCGGCCACAGCTACTGCCTTTTGGTCATTGTCTTTAATAGATGATAGCCAAATAGGTACAAAAACCAATGCGGCAAATATGAAGGGCATGAGAATTGTTAAAATGATGAATGACTTCTTTTTAACCCTTGTGAGGAATTCTCTTGAGGCAACTAACAAAAACTTATTCATGGCTGGCTACGGTTTTCAAAAAGATTTCTTGCATCGATGGTAATTGTTCGCTGATGGAACGTGGCTCAATGTGGGCTGATATGGCAGCAAAGAGTTCTGCATTGCTGAGCTGTTCACTCTTTTGCAAAGTGTAAATGTGGTTATTACCTTGAGCTCGGCTTGATAGCAGCGTGAATGCTCCTTCAACGCTTTGCAAATGCGAGTCATTCGACACCACTTCATACACACCTGAGCGGAAACGTTCCTTGATATCATGTACATTACCCGAAAGAACCACCTGTGAATGGTTGATAAGTGCTATTTCGTCACACACCTCTTCAACCGATGACATGTTGTGTGTTGAAAAAATAATGGTGTGACCCTTATCGCGCAATTCAAGTATTTCACGTTTTAAAAGTTCAGCATTCACGGGGTCAAAGCCCGAGAAAGGTTCGTCAAAAATAAGCAAAGGAGGTTCGTGCAACACGGTAATGATAAATTGCACCTTTTGTTGCATACCTTTTGATAGCTCTTCAAGTTTTTTGTTCCACCAAGGCATGATGCCAAACTTTTCAAACCACATTTTGAGTCGTTTTATAGCTTCTCCTCTTGAAAGTCCTTTAAGTCGAGCCAAATAAATAGCTTGTTCGCCTACTTTCATCTTTCTGTAAAGGCCGCGTTCCTCTGGCAAATAGCCAATGCGCATTACATCGTCGGGGCCGAAAGCATGTCCGTCAAATATAACCTCTCCGCTATCAGGAGCAGTAATGCGGTTAATAATGCGTATGAGTGTCGTTTTACCTGCCCCATTAGGGCCAAGTAGTCCAAACACTTTGCCGCGTGGCACATCAATGCTCACATCGTTAAGTGCGGTGTGTTCGGCATATCTTTTAATGATATGTTGTGCTTGTAAAAATGAATTTTGCATATTGATGATGTTTTACATAGTGTGTTATTTTACAGCTTCAACGGTGTAATGAGCTTGTTTAAGCAAATTGAGCAAACCACGTTTGCCGGGTAGGTGCAGGCAGCCCACAGCCACAAATGTGCTCTTGTCTTTCATAATAGCTGGCAAAGCCTCGGCCCAATTTTTGTTACGTGTGTAAATGAGTGCATCTTCTTCGGCAGGTGTGGCATCACAACTATTGTGCATTTTTTCTTCGCTTATTTTCTCAATAGCTGCCATGTCTTGCGCGTAGTAAGCCTTAATAGTACGTTTAACAATGTTCAAGTTATAGTCAATGTTGTCAATGGTGCACATGAGTTGCTCAGCTTGTCGGGGTAGTGGTGCACCAAAGAGCACGTTCATTTGGTAGTCGATGGTTTCTAATCCGTCCACATGCTTTTGTTGTGAAGCTGCGACCTTTTGAAAATAAGTGTCAAATTGCTCTTGGGGGTTGTAGGCTTTTTCTTCTTTAGCAAATAGTAGTACTTGCAAGGTTGTGTTCAGCGCTGCAGGCTTCATTTGTTTAACTGATGCCATTAAAGGTTCGTTTAGGTCAGCACCCATGTACTGTTTTAAAAAGGCATTTAAACGTGTTAATTGTTCAGATGTTAAGTATTTGTCAAGTGTTTCACCAGTAGGCATCGTCATGTATTGCTGCATTTTTAAGGCTGCAGACATGTCTTTGCTTAATTGCGTCATGTCAAGTTCGCCATACACTTGTTCGCATTGGTTGAGTGCATCTTTCAACCCTTTTACAGAGTCAACAAATTGAACATTGGCTAAGTGATAGGTACCCATAATGTACGACGGCTTGCTGAGGCCATTGCCCGTAATTTTGTATAATAGTTGGGCTTGAGCGCTAATGGTAATGAACAAAAGCGATAATAGTGAGCAAATAAATCTTTTCATAGCTTTTAAAAAAAATATACTCATCAGACGCTTACAAGGTTGTTTTTGCTACAAGCAAAAGCTATAAAAGTAATGTTGTGAGTAAGCGTCTGATGAGTTGATGGTTTGAGTGGTGTTTTATTCAATCTGATTATTCTAAGAACCTTTCTTGAGTGCAAGAGCGTTAAACTTCGGTTTCGCCTTCAATAAAGTTCTCCATAAACATGTGTTCACCATCGAATACAGCATAGGTGAATTGTGAAATCCAATCGCCCAATATGAGCAGACGTGTGCTACGTGTGAGCATCAAGTCAAGCTCAATGTGGCGATGCCCGAAGATGAAATAGTTAATTTCAGGATGTGTTTTAAGATATTCTTTAGCAAAAATAATAAGTGCTTCATTTTGTTCACCCTGATAAGGTGGTTCTTGCCCATCTTTGCGTTTCATGCGTGAGTGGCGAGCCCAAGTCAATCCAAAGGCAACTCCCCATCGGGGGTGGAGCATTGAAAACAAACGTTGACACGTTTTGTTATGAAACACAGAACGAATCAATTTAAACTTATTGTCGTGTGAGCCTAATCCATCGCCATGAGCCAAGAAAAACGTTTGTCCGTGCAACTCTATCACTTCATTTTGTCGGTGTAGCACCATGCCGCATTCCTTTTCAAAGTAATCGTGCTGCCAAATGTCGTGGTTTCCAATAAAGTAGTGTACTTCAACACCCAGGTCGGTAAGTTCGCTTATTTTGCCGAGCAAACGTGTGTAGCCTTTAGGCACCACGTTTTTATACTCATACCAAAAGTCAAAAATATCGCCCATCAAGTAAACGGCTTCAGCCTTGTGCTTAATGCCGTCAAGAAAGTTGACCAAGCGTCGTTCTTGCATGCGTGGGTGTGCAATGGCCAAACTGCCTAAGTGCGCGTCCGACAGAAAATAAATGTTACGGCGCTTGATGTCGTCATTCATGTTGTTTTGATTCATCATATATAAAAGGTAAGGCGGTTGTAAAAGTTACATAAAGCCCAATTCAAGTTTGGCCTCTTCTGTCATCATGTCTTTGTCCCATTCAGGTTCAAACACAAGCGTCACTTTAGCATCCTTAATGCCTTCAATGCCTTCAAGCTTCGTGCGAACGTCCTCCATTATAAAGTCAGCAGCAGGGCAGTTAGGAGCTGTAAGCGTCATGTCTACTTCAAGCACACCATCATCGTGCAAGTCAATGCGGTAAATCAGTCCCAAGTTGTAAATGTCAACAGGTATTTCGGGGTCATAAACCGTTTTTAGCACGTCAACAATGCGTTCTTCTATCTTCAGTTTTTCTTCAGTAGTCATTTTAGTAAAGTTGATATATGTGTTGTGTTAAATACGTCCTTCGTCTTGGTAACTATAAAAGCCATTATCGGTAACAATCACGTGGTCAATTAGCGTAATGTCCATCATCTTTGCTGCTGTTTTTACTTTCTCGGTTAATCGGTCATCCTCTCTGCTTGGCTGTGTGTTGCCCGATGGGTGGTTGTGCACCAAGGCAATGTGAGTGGCATTTGATAGCAAAGCCTCTTTCAATAGCGTGCGTATATCTACTACCGTGCCTGTTATGCCTCCGCGACTCAGCAATTTTGATGCAATAATATTCAGACTTTGGTTGAGCAGCAGCACGTGGCTCTCTTCATGAGGCAAGTCCTGCATCTTGGGCTTGTAATAGGCATAAATGTCTTTAGAACATTTCACCTTTCGGCGCTGCTCATTTTCACTACCGCGGCGCACACCTATTTCGCAAGCTGCTAATATGGTGATAGCTTTAGCTGGCCCCACACCTTTGTATTGACAAAGTTCTTCAATCGTTTTGCGACCTAACTGTGTGAGGCTTCCTTCGCAATCGCCTATAATGCGTTGCATGAGGCCCACTGCATTTTCGTCCGTATTGCCCGAACCTATGAGAATGGCTAATAATTCAGAGGTGGTAAGAGCCGTTGCACCATGTGCAATAAACTTTTCGCGAGGACGGTCGTCAAGAGCTAAGTCGGTAATGTTCAATTTCATACACCTTAATGATTCCTTGGGGGTATAAGTAGGTGTTCAATGTGAAAATACTATCTATTGATTAGATGTTTTTTGAACACCAACTTAAAAGTCACAACTGCAGAGAAGATTGCGGTAAAAGTTCTATTTGTAAAAGTTCTTGCGAAAGGCATCGAACTCACCTTTGCCTAATACGCAACGTCGCCACCAAGCACGCCAAAAGCCTGAACCATAGCCCCATAGTTGAATGTAGGCCGCGGCCACAGCTAATAGTCCTACGTGCAAACTATGTTCTTGTCGTGTGGCATCGGTCATGATGATGAGTGCAAAGAGTAGAAAAGGCAACAGCATAACCCACCAGTGTGGGCAACCCAATAAGCCTGCTACTATGCTGAGCACTATGAGCAATGCGCAGCCTAAAGTAAAAATAGCTGGCAAGGTGTGCACCAACTTAAGCGTACCTGGATGGCGCTTTGACAAGTTGATGCGTGCAATGCCAGAGTTGTGTACTTGCTTAAAAAACTTTTTCAAGTCGGTGCGGCGTTTGTGCCACACCCAAGCTTCGGGGAATAGACGGCACTTGTAGCCAGCTTTAAATATGCGTGTCGAAAAGTCAATGTCTTCGCCAAAGCGCATTTCGCTGAATCCATTGAGTGCATTATATACCTCACGGTGCACCCCCATGTTAAACGAACGTGGGTAAAACTTGTCCATCTTCTTTTTGCCTCCTCTAATGCCACCTGTGGTGAAAAAAGAGGTCATGGCATAGTTAATGGCCTTTTGCATAGGTGTAAAGTCCTTATGTGCGCGGTCAGGGCCACCAAAGGCATCACATGGTTGCGCGGATAATTCGGCATCAACGGCAGCTAAGTAACCTTCAGGCAGCACCACATCGGAGTCAAGAATCAGCACATATTCGCCCTGTGCCCGTTCTACACCATAGTTGCGTGTTTGTCCAGGTCCAGAGTTAGGCTTATTATAATAATGTATAGGTAGACGGTCAGCGTAATGGCTTACCACGTCTTTGCAAGGTAGGGTAGACCCATCTTCAACTACCACCACGTCAAAGTTGTGTAACGTTTGTGTTGTAAGGCTTTGTAAAAGCTCTTCAACTTCATTGGGACGATTGAATACGGGTATGACAAAAGTGTACTTCATGTAGGCAAAGGTAGTAATAAAATGGTATTTAAAGCGTGTGATGCTTCAAAAGTGACTAAAAATACACGTAAAGTGATGGTTAAATGCTGTTTGATTAGATTTTAAGCACATCTTATCCTTTAAATCGCATCTATTAAATGCTCGCGCAGGCAATGTAGGCTTCCTCTTTGGCATGCATAACGTATAAAAGTATTACCTTTGCTTCCTGAAGGTGACTTACGACTGGGTAAGTTTAATATCCCGAATGCATCTCGAATGCATCCCGAATGCATCTCGAACACTTTTCGAATGCATTTCGAACCTAATGATACATTAAAGAAAGAGCACAATGAAGTACCCTCTGATAACAAAGACATCAACGTTTGACGCAATTATACTTTGTGATGGCGATTATCCTGTTCATGAAGTTCCATTGTCAATATTGCAGCATGCCTCATATTTGTGCTGCTGCGATGGAGCTTTGACCCATAGTATAGCGAGCGGATTGACCCCACAAGCTGTTGTGGGCGATGGCGACTCCTTGCCTGCCATCTATAAAGAAAAATATGCAGATATCATACATATCGTAAACGAACAGGAAAACAATGATCAAACTAAGTCAACGCTCTATTGTCAAAAGCAAGGGTTTAAGCAAATAGCCTACATAGGCAGCACGGGCAAACGTGAGGATCACACTATAGGCAATGTTGTACTATTGGCTCATTATTATGCTGACTTTGGGTTACAGGTGACCATGATTACCGATTATGGCTATTTTGTGGCGGCAAGCGGTAAACAATGTTTTCAAACATTTGCGGGGCAACAAATGAGTATTTTTAATATAGGTGGTTGTACACGTTTTTTAGGCAAAGGACTGAAATGGGCACCCTATGCTTATGCTGCTTTATGGCAGGGCACCTTGAACGAGGCGGTAGCTGATGAAGTTGAACTTGATGCTGACGGAGTGTATATCGTGTATCGCACCTTTGGAGTCAAGAGCAAAAGAGCATAACTAATCAAGGTGGCGTAAAAAAATCCTATGCAGCCATAGTTGAGCGATAGTTGTAACATGATAAGCGGTCTTTGTTATCGCTTTGTTTGTAGGCTGGTGTTAGCAATATGTATGTTTACGGCTGAATAAGTCTGAAAAGTTGAACACAATTTTGGGTTGTTGCATAAAAGTTAGCAACTTTGCAATGCAAAAGTAAAAAATGCTTTTGCAGGGGTGCTACCGCAGTTGCGGATGCTGAGATTATACCCTCATAAGCTGAACCGGGCAATGCCGGCGTAGCAAAAGAGTTGTCTTGACAAAAGAAGCACGTGCTATAATTTGAGCCATTAACTCATGCACCTATAACTAAAGGTGTGGAGGTTCTATGTGTGCCTTTTGTCCCCCAGTTGATTTATTAACTAAAACAACTGTTCTTTCAAAACACAATGAACAAAAAAATGTTGATGTTGGCTGCTTTAACAGCCAGTGTGATTAATGTTGCTCCCGCACATGCTAGCGCGAAGAATGAAAAAATCAATCATCAGTTAACAACTAAGGCTGATACATCAAGCGTAAACTTGCAAGCAGCACAAGTGGTTTCAACCCGTGCAGGCAAGCATACACCTATGGCTTACAACAACTTGACAAAGAAGGACATCGCTGCCGTAAACTATGGCAAGGACGTGCCCTTCTTGTTGATGTTTACGCCTTCTGTTACAGTGACTTCTGATGCAGGTGCTGGTATTGGTTATTCAAGCATTCGCGTGCGTGGTACAGATCCCAGTCGTATTAACATCACAGCCAATGGTGTGCCCATTAATGATGCAGAGAGTAGCCAAGTATATTGGACCAATATGGGCGACTTCGCTTCAAGTGTAGAAGATATGCAGATACAGCGTGGTGTAGGTACTTCAACCAATGGTGCGGGTGCTTTTGGTGCAACGATTAATATGCAGACCGAAAAGATTGGTGCAAAGCCCTATGCAAGTGTTGACCTCTCAGCTGGTAGCTATGCAAGCCATAAGGAAACTTTCCGTTTTGGTTCTGGACTCTTGAAGAATCATTGGGGCTTCCAAGGCCGCCTCTCTCACATCGCCAGTGACGGTTATGTGAAGCGTGCCACCACTCGTCTTGATTCTTACTTCTTACAAGGTGGTTACTTTGGTGAGAGTACAGTCGTAAAGTTCGTTACATTTAATGGTAAAGAAAAGACTTACCATGCTTGGAACTATCCCTCTGTATATGAAATGGAGTTGAATGGTGGTCGTCGTTACAACTCATGCGGTGAGTACTATGACAAGGATGGAAACGTACATTATTATAAAGACCAAAGCGACTTCTATCACCAGCAGCACTATCAACTGTTGTTGAACCAAATCATCTCGCCCACGTGGAAGTTTAATGCAGCGCTGCATTATACCAAGGGCTTTGGCTATTATGAGGAGTATAAGAGTGGCCGTAAGTTAGGTGAATACGGTTTGGTGTCACCTTCAAGTCCTGACTTCAAGACAAAGACCGACTTAATTCGTCAGAAGTTGATGGACAACGACTTCTATGGTGTGATTGGTTCGTTCGACTACGACAATAAGAGCAATCTCCGCGCTACGATTGGTGGTGGATTTAATCGCTACGTAGGCGACCACTATGGATTGGTAAAGTGGGTAAAGGATACGGAGAAAATTGACGAGTTGTTGCCCAATCATCAGTATTACTTCAACAAGGGTAAGAAGAACGACGGCAATATTTATGGCAAGGTAAGCTACGAATTTACTAAGGGCTTGAGCGCTTATGTAGACTTGCAGTATCGTCACGTTAATTACGTAAACGAAGGTCCGACCGATAACTACGATGGCACAACGCAGTGGGTGCTCGACATGGAGCAAAACTTCGACTTCTTCAACCCGAAGGCAGGTCTGTTCTATCAGATCAATAAGAACCATAGCGTATATGCCTCTTACGCTATGTCGCACCGCGAACCGACGCGTAATGATTATGAGGACAACCTCAACCAACACCTTAAGGCTGAGCGCTTGAACGATTGGGAGTTGGGCTACAAGTATGAGAGCGAGAAGTTCTCAGCAGGCGTTAACTTCTACTACATGACCTATCGCGACCAGTTCGTCTTGACAGGCGAGAAGAACGAGATCGGTGAGTTTATTGCTCGCAACGCAGGTGAAAGCTACCGCCGTGGTGTAGAAATTCAAGCTGCTTGGAGTCCTGTGAAGTGGTTCCGTTGGGATGCCAACGCTACTTGGAGTCACAACCGTGCGAAGGATTGGACGGTTACACTCAATGACGGCAATGTGGTAAGCCTTGGCGATACACCGCTTTCATTCTCACCGAACTTCATCTTTAACAACATCTTCACCTTCAACTATGCTGGTTTCCGTGCCGCATTGACGAGCCAGTACGTAAGCAAGCAGTACTTGTCAAACACTGGCTTTGACTACTACGTAAGTGAAGAAGAAGACGGCGACCACAAGGTGAGCATGGTATTGAAGCGCCACTTTATAACCAATCTTGACCTCTCATACACCTTCCGCTTGAAGGGCGTAAAGAGCATTACCGCAGGTTGCACGCTTTACAACCTCTTCAGTGCGAAGTACTTCAACAATGGTTGGACTGCTCCCGAGTACAAGCAAGTTGACGGTAAGGTAGTTGCCTACACCGAAGGCGACCGTTACGAAACAGGTTATGGCGTAAGTGCTCCTTTCAACGTTATGGGACACTTGAGCATCAACTTCTAATTCTCTTTAGTTGACAAGTTGACGAGTTGACGAGTAAGTTAGTTTTACAAACTTGCTTGTCAACTCGTCAACTTGTCAACTCGTTAACTTCAAAAAATGCAATATCTTGATTTTATCACCACCCTTTTGGGCTTGCTATACATCTACTTAGAGTATCGCGCTAGTATCTGGCTATGGTTAGTAGGCATCATTATGCCTGCGCTCGACATCGCCTTGTATTGGTCGCACGGACTCTATGGCGATGCCGGAATGGCCACCTATTATACGCTGGCAGGCATCTATGGCTACTTGGTGTGGACGTTTGGTAAAAAGCGTAAGGCCAATAACGAACTCTCAGAAAAGGGTGAACTGCCCATTACCCACATGCCCGTTCGCCTTTACTTGACCTCCATGTTGTGCTTCTTTGTGCTTTGGGCGCTGACATGGTATATATTAAAATATTATATGCACTCAACCGTGCCCGTGCTTGACGGTTTTACCAATGCACTGAGTTTCGTAGGGCTCTGGGCCTTAGCACGTAAGTATGTGGAACAGTGGGTGTTTTGGATAATTGTAGATGTGGTGTGCTGCTATTTATATATCGGTAAGGGCATTCCCTTTAAGGCAGGCCTTTACGGATTGTATGTAGTAATAGCCGTTGCTGGATATTTTAAGTGGAAGAAAGAGAGCATTTCAAAAAAAAGTAGTAATTTTGCCGTCAAATCATAAGACAATAAAAAACAACATTTACTCCAATGATTAAATCACAAGACATCAAAAAGGGTACTTGCATCCGTCTCGATGGCAAGCTCTACTTCTGCATTGATTTTCTTCATGTAAAGCCCGGTAAGGGTAACACCATTATGCGTACCACTTTGAAGGACGTTGTTACAGGCCGTGTGCTTGAGCGTCGTTTCAATATTGGCGAAGCACTTGAAGATGTTCGCGTAGAGCGTCGTCCCTATCAGTACTCATACGCTGAGGGTGATCAGTATCATTTCCTCAACCAAGAGACTTGGGACGATGTAATCATCGAGAAGGACCTCATCACTGGTGTTGACTTCATGAAGGAAGGCGACGTTTGCGAAGTGGTAAGCGATGCTTCAAGCGAAACCATCCTTTTTGCTGAAATGCCTGTTAAGACTCACCTCAAGGTAACTTACACCGAACCAGGTTTGAAGGGCGATACTGCTACTAACGCTACTAAGCCTGCAACACTCGAAACAGGTGTTGAAATTCGTGTACCTCTTTTCATCAACGAAGGCGAAGTTATTGAGGTTGACACACGCGATGGTTCTTACCTTAACCGTGTAAAGGCTTAATAAATTAGTAAAGCAGCTTAGTTAGTAAGCAATGATGTGCAGATGTTTGAATGTGTTGATGTAACCCATTCATACATTTGCACATTTTTTTTAAAAGGGGTGTACAATCAAATAACTTCCATTGTTCATAGCGTTATGCAATGGGTAACAAGCACCTTTATCTATCATGAAAGTAAGCATTATTATTCCCGTTTATCGCACAGAACACACCTTAGCACGTTGTGTTAATAGCGTGTTGGCGCAAACCTATGGTAACTATGAAGTCATATTGGTTGACGATGGTAGTGACGATGGCGCTCCAGCCCTATGCGATGCTTATGCACAACAAGATGCGCGCATTAGGGTCATACATCAACTCAATGCTGGACTCTCGGCAGCTCGTAATGCGGGTGTTGAGAATGCTAAAGGTGAATATATATGGTTTGTTGATTCAGATGACTTTGTTGCAGCTGACACTTTAGCTCAAGCAGTTCAAACATTAGAACAAACACAACATGACGTGGCCTTTGTTGAATTTCCCGTAATGGTGGCCTATGGCAATGCGCAACGTCAACATTTATTGCATTTAACCAGACAACGTTACACCGACCCTTGGCAGTGGTGGTTCGTAGCTGAGGGGTATGCCCATTGTTATGCTTGGAACAAATTGTTTCGTCGTTCGGCCATTGGCGCACTAAGGTTTGAACATAAGGTGTTTGAGGATGTGTTTTTCATGCTCCCGCTATTGAACCAGGTGAAGGCTTTTGCCACAATGAATAGTGGCCTTTATTATTATTGCAGCAATCCTAACGGAATAACAGCGAATGAAGGCACTCATTTGCTCGATTTGCTCGAAGCACATGTGCGTGTGTTACATCAATTACATTGGGCAAGGCCACAAAGTGTAACCCAAGCCGATTTTGCACGTTACTACGCACATTTGCTCAACATTCAAATTGATGTGTATGAGCGTTGCGGAGGTAAGGTTTTGCTGAGAGATTTGCCAGTAGGACACACCCCCAAACTCTTGTTGCAGCGAATTTTAGGAGTCAGAAGAACTTGTTGGCTGATAAACTTAATACGTAACATATGTCGACACAACCACTCATAAGTTTTATAATACCCGTTTACAATGTACCCGATGTAATGCTTAAAACTTGCTTGCAGAGCATTTTGAGCTTACAATTATCAGTGGCAGAGCGCGAGGTGATAGTGGTGGATGATGGTAGTCAGCATGATATAACACAATCATGGAGTGATGATTGGAAGCAAAGCATTGTGCTCATTCACCAGGCGAACCAAGGACAGAGCAAAGCACGTAATGTGGCACTCGATGTGGCACATGGACAATATATTCAATTTGTTGATGCCGACGACTATTTGCTACCAAACATTTATAATGCCATCATTCAGTTTGTTAGAACGCATCCCACTGATGTTTTCTGTTTCAGCTTTACACGTAATGTGCAAGCCCAATTGATGAACATTGCTCCCCAACTTACAACAGGTGTTAACTATGTATTGCACAATAATTTGTGTTCGGCTCCTTGGTGGTATCTTTACAATCGTTCCACTTTTGAGCAACTACGTTTTATTGAGGGTATAGTGTTTGAGGATGTAGAGTTTACAACCTATGTGTTTTTAAATGCACAACGGGTATATGTAACCCATGCGCAGCCTTATTTCTATCGTTTGCGTCAAGGGTCAACTACAAGTAAGCAAACGCGTGAAACTTACATCAATCGCTATTTGCCTATTTCAGAGCAAATACTTTATCGCTTGCAACAGACGAAGGTTACGCATGGCCAAAGTGCTGCCATGCAGCGTCGTGTGGCGCAGCTCACCATGGATCATGTGTATAACGTGATGCGCTACACGCACAGTGTGAAGTTGTTAAACCAAACGCTTACGCGATTTAAGCAACGTGGCTTATACCCATTCCCTAATGCGCGTTACACACGCAAGTACACCCTATTCCGTTGGTTAGTGCAATGCCCCATCACACGCATTATGCTGACCTACCTACTTTTTAAAAAAGGTTGAAATGAAAATATTGCTCATAGGTGAATATAGTAATGTACACTGGACATTGGCCGAAGGCTTACGACAGTTAGGCCATGAAGTGAAGGTGCTATCGAATGGTGACTTTTGGAAGAATTATCCACGCGACTATTCATTGGTGCGACACCTCACTCCATGGGGCGGTGTGCAGTATATGATTCAGTTGCTGTGCTTATTGCCTCGTCTGCGTGGCTACGATGTGGTGCAACTCATTAATCCCATGTTTTTAGAGCTAAAGGCAGAGCGCATCTTTTCCATTTATCATTACTTGCGTAAACACAATCGTAAAGTGGTGATGGGAGCCTATGGCATGGACTATTATTGGGTAAAGACGGGGAGCAGCGCAACAAGTCCTTTTCGTTATGGCGATTTTAACATGGGACGTGCTCAACGCACAAATGTTGAGGCCGAAATAGAACGTAAGGATTGGTTAGGAACGGCAAAAGAGCATCTTAATAAAATGATAGCAGCCAATTGTGATGCTATTGTGGCGGGACTTTATGAATATTGGGTTTGTTATCAGTTAGCATACCCTAATAAAACAACATTCATACCCTTCCCTATACATTGGCAACTTGACACTCGCCCAATACAATATTATGATACATCACGCAGGTTACGCCTATTTATAGGTATCAGCAAGGGACGCAGTGTGTATAAAGGCACCGACATTATGTTGAAAGCGGCAGAACACATTCGCGACAAATATCCAAATAAGGTTCAGCTTTTGATAGCAAGGGGGGTACCCTTTGCGCAGTATTGTGAAATGATGGAAGGTAGTGATGTTATATTAGATCAGCTCTATAGCTATACGCCAGCCATGAATGCCCTGCAGGCTATGAGTCGTGGCATAATATGTGTGGGAGGTGGTGAACCTGAAAATTATGACATACTGAATGAAACGGAGTTGCATCCTATAGTTAATGTAACACCTTCGTATGAAAGTGTATATGAACAACTTGAACAATTAGTACTCCACCCAGAACGCATACGTATGCTGCAAGAGCAGAGCGTAGCTTACGTTCATCGTCATCACGACTACATACAAGTGGCTAAACAATATGAAGCTTTGTACAAAAGTCTTTTCTATGAGTAAACTACCGCTAAGTATTTAGCTTAGCGGTAGTTTACAGAATCCACCTTATTTGTGTGAAATTTTAGAACTTGAAGCCAAGTGTTATGTATCCCAATGTTCATATTGGGCATATCGTTGATGCGTGAATTAACGTAACGATAATGTGCTCCGAATGAAAAACCAATGTTGCGTTGCTTATTTCTAAAATAGAGTTCTGTACCTACATCACCATATCCTTGTTTCCATGAAGATGAACCAATGCTGCTACCTCCTGTTGCTAACACATCAAGAGCTACAGTGTTTTTAGTTGTGTTACCTATTAGTCGATAGCCCAAGCCACCTCCTGCAAGTACGGCTGATTTGTAAGTTTTAGATTCGTCATGGAGCGCATAAGCTACGTTTAAGTCAAGTAATAGTTTAAAACCCGTCAAGACTTCATAGCTATAGCGATTGTTAATGAAAAGCGGATAATAACCTTTGGTGCGAAAGCCTGCACCTGTTTGCAAACTAATGCCAAAGCGGTCAAATGGTGTAATTGTTTTTTTAGAAACTTTGGTAGAATCATTATCTGCAGCTATAGCCGAAAGACTCATAGCAAAAACCATAAAAGCTAAGATAATCTTTTTCATTGAATATATTATTTTATAGGTTGCTATGTGTATGTTTTTCTAAATGCAAATGTATAAAAACTGTAGTTCGTACAAAACGTTATTGCAATAGATCTTATTTTTACACATGTATTCCGCAACCTTTGTTTTTTATGTATAAGTAGGTAGGTTGTTATACCCTCTTTAGCCCCCCCCCTAATACATAATCAGTTACTTTTTTATTCAAGTACCAAAAGTTCGATAGATGGCCATGCGCCTAAACGATAGGGTACACCCCCACCAATTCCTGTTGACACAAAGAGTTTTTGTGTGCCTTCATGATAAAGGCCACCCCATTCAGGCATGAACCACGCAGCAGGCGAAAAGTGTCCTACTTGCATTTGTAATGCGTGAGTGTGCCCTGATAAGGTAAGGGCTATTTGTTCATGTTGGCCTACTACACCATGTCGCCAATGCCAGGGGTCATGGCTTAGCAACAATGTGCATGCTTGGGGTGGAATGTGCTGCATGGCCTGTGTTAGCTTGCCACGTTCAGGAAATGGAGGTTTACCAATGTTTTCAACCCCCGCCACATAAAGGGTGTCATTGCCTCGCGTTATAGCTTGATGTTCGTTAAGTAATACTCGCCAACCCATTATGCGTTGCATGCGCACCAATCGTTTTACCTCAAGAGCTTGCTGCTGTGGGCTAAGGCCTGGATGGTACATGCAGTAGTCATGATTACCCAAAACGGATAGTACCCCATCTGTGGCTTGTAAGTGGCTGAGTATGCGCACATAGGGCATAGCTTCGGCCGAGGCCGTGTTAACCATGTCGCCTGTGAACACAATAAGATCGGGGTGTAGGCGGTTAATGCTGTCGACCATGGCTTGCATAATGCTGGTGTCGCCAGCATAGGTGCCAAGGTGTATGTCGGATATTTGTACTATGCGGTAGCCTTTGAATGCACGGGGCAGATGGTTTACTTTGATGGTATGAGGTACTACTTTGAGTGAACGCCACCCCCAGGCTGTTCCGTACACTTGTACCGCAGCCATAAGTACAGCCATAGTTAGGGCTATGGTTTGAATATATTTTTGTGCTGTGGGCCAATGCCATGTAATGCCATGTCCAATGGCATCGACTAATACAAACACAAGTTTGGGCACTGCAATGCATATCATGAGTATGAAAGCTAATTGCATGAGTAGTGATATGCGTACTTGGCAAATGAGTAACAACATGCAGCCTAATGTCATGATGGTAGGCAGCAGCACAAGTAAAGTGCGCCATATGCCTGCTTGTAAACGTGTAAAATTCCACCACAAGTAAACGTCGGGTAATATTAAAAACAGTAGTAGTAGAAAGAAAAATCGAAACATGTGTGCAAAGTAGTTTTGGAGTAGGGTAGAAATGCTCTTTGTAAAGCGTTTATGTATTATTGGTGGGCTTAGTGAGCATATATATGGTAATAAACAAGTAAAGGATTAAGGGCTGCTTTTGTTGTTAGTGAGCAAAGCCTCTTAATCCTTTTTCTGTTTTGTTTATTGAGTTGATGATGGGGGGAGACCCCTTACCACTAATGTAAACTTTATGACGATAAGTATATTATTTTCGATGTTGTTGTTCTTGCCACTTTTCGCGTGCGAACTCTTGCATATCAGTTACCTTATCTTTTTCGTCAACAATTTCAGTACCAAGCATGGTTTCAATAACATCCTCCATGGTAACTATGCCGCGAAAACAACCATATTCATCAATGATGATAGAAATGTGTTCTTTCTTAGCCAAGAGCTTTTCCCATATTTTTGAAACGTTATCGCTCTCTTGAAAGGTGAGAACAGGACGAATGATATCTGACAAACGTAGGTCGAACTTATCTTCAGATAGCTTTTCGAGTATGGTTTGACGAAGCACATACCCTTTAATGTAATCGTCATTCTCTTCATTATAAACGGGAATGCGTGAGAATTGACGGAAAGCATCGTTTTGGTAAAACTCGCGTAGTGTCATGCTCTCTTCGGCCACCTCGGCCACCGAACTTGGAGTCATGATGTCGCGAGCATTTACATCGTCAAGTTTTAGCAGATTTTGAATCATGCTATTTTCTTTCTTTTCAAGCACGCCCTCTTCAGCTCCTACGGTAACCATAGCCGACACTTCTTCGCGGCTGACAGATGTTTGTTTCTTGTTGCCTGAAAAGATGTGTGTGATAAGTTCAGACATGAGTACCAATGGATAGGTGACAATTACCAATACATGAATAATTCGTGCACAAGGAATGGCCATCTTTCGCCAATATGAGGCACCAATGGTTTTAGGTATAATTTCAGAGAAAATAAGTATTAGCAGGGTTAGAATGGCAGATGTTATGGCAAAGAACTGACTGCCAAATATAGCTTCGCTCTGTGCGCCAACCCCAGCAGCACCTACTGTGTGTGATATGGTGTTGAGCGAAAGTATGGCTGCAATGGGTTTGTCAATGTCTTGCTTATACTTTTTAAGGAGAGAAGCCCCTTTGCGTCCTTCCTTTTCAAGCATTGACACAAATGACATTGGTGCTGATAGCAGTACCGCTTCAAGAATGGAACATAAAAATGAGATGCTTAAAGCACCCAATAAATAGAGGAGTAATAGCCCCATGGAATGTGGAATTAGTTAGACAAATGCCCTGTCCCACATCATTTTTAGTAGAATGTGTGTGCGGATGCTTGCTTGCGTAGTATGTTTATGGAGTAAGCTTTCGCAGGGAGCGGTCAAAGAGTAATGACTGCGTTTTTCGATATTTTGTGCAAAGATAGTGCAAACCGAGCGCAATACAAAATAAAAGGCTGAAAGTCTTTTATTTTTATTGCCGAGGTGCAGCCTATCTTCGCGGCAGCAAAGTAGTGCAAACCGAGCGCAATACAAAATAAAAGGCTGAAAGTCTTTTATTTTTATTGCCGAGGTGCAGCCTATCTTCGCGGCAGCAAAGTAGTGCAAACCGAGCGCAATACAAAATAAAAGGCTGAAAGTCTTTTATTTTTATTGCCGAGGTGCAGCCTATCTTCGCGGCAGCAAAGTAGTGCAAACCGAGCGCAATACAAAATAAAAGGCTAAAGTCTTTTATTTTTATTGCCGAGGTGCAGCCTATCAAAAAAATTCCCATGTTCATAATATGTACGAACATGGGAAAATTCTGTATGTGTTGTTACGAAGACAGCACTTTTTGTGTTATAGTTTTATTACAAGAACGAGCGTCTTCGGTTTCAAAATTAATCCTCACACATATTTGACCAAATAGGATTTTTTGCATTATCGTTGTTATAATCACGCTTATTTGACCATGCTTCATTGGATGTACCTTCTGTTCCAAACTTATTTGAAAGGCAGAGAGCATTTAATGGCTCCATAAAAGCATAGTTTACAACTGTTGGTGTGATATATTCTTTTTTCATTTTATCTTAATTTTAGATGCTTTGAGCTATGATTACTTTACAATGAATTTGTGTCCTTGTTGTATGTAAAGCCCTCCCTTTATGGGGTTCATAACGCGGCGTCCGCTTAAATCATAAATGGGTTGACTGTTTGTAGATTTGTTATCAACAATAGTAGTAGGAATGTTTGTAATGTTGTTACCGCCAAAGTTGAGTAACAAGGCTTGTGTGCCAGTACCCTTGAAGAAACCGCGATTGGCTTTAATGGTGTTCAGCGTAGACGAAGGAGTAAAGAAACCAACAGTGGTGGTTGCTGCATCGTCAACGACTTTACGTCCAAACACATTATACAAGGCTTTGTCTTCGTTGGTAATATCAAGGTCGGTAAGTGTACCCGTCATTTGGCTGGTTGTTTCGCTATCGCCAATAGTAAGGGTAGCAGTAGTTGCACCTTCTGCACCAATAAGCAAGAAACCATTTTCAGCTTTTACACCATTTGTTGTTTCATTTACGATTACATAGTTATCAGTAGGCGCTTCTGCTACATAGGCTTCAGCATCCGTTACATTGTTAATGCTGAATGGCAAGTAGCAGGTAGCATAGGTGTTACCATTGCCTGCAGCATTGAGAACTACTTCAACAGAAGTGGCCTCCTCTATCTTCCAGCGGTTGTTGTCACCTTGTCCATTCCACCAGTCAAGTATGCAGTTACTATTATTATTGCTGGCACCTTCACCATTTAAAAAGTGATTATCACCATCTTTCAATATGAAATAATCGCCTTCAGCAGTGGGGGTGTACATGTAGGCAGTATTTGCAAAGTCGGGTGTCAATGGAGCTGTAACTCTTTTGTCGGTGTCTTCAGCATGTGATGTGTTGTAAATGTAACCCTTAGCATTAACGTTGTAGAGTTTAAACCCATGTTTACTTGCAACAGGGTGTAATTGCCATAATGTATTGACTTGTTTTTCCATTCCGCTACGGCTTGTCAGCATCTTGGCGTTCTTACCACTTTCATCTGTCGCAATAACAAAGTTACTTCTTGTTATAATGCGGAAGTATTTCTGATGGAAGTAGGTGTCCATACTATTTTGCATAGTCTCTACATCACTCGTGTTTCTATCGCTCTGCTTGTAAGTGTTGAGAATGTTTTGGAAGGTTACATCGCTGAAGTTTAATATATCATATGTTATCGCATTATTGTCAGTGAATGTACTCGCTTCTATGTCAGTAACGGGAATAAAATACCAAAGCGAGGGATCCACTACATTAGAACCACTCTGTGCTTGCCAACAAACCAAATTATTTTTATTGTCTTCATGCCAGAAGCTGTATTTTCCAAGATTTGAGTTTGTTATGTTTTCGTAGGTGATTGCCGCTCCAGACTGTATGGTAGGATTGATGATTTTGTATTCAACACCAGTTGTACCTGAAGAGTATGCGCCACTTGTACCTGGTTTACCTTCGATATATTTATTAGAGCCACTGTTTTTGAATGTGACGTTTTTTAATTTGTAAAAGCCGTCAGTGCTTGCTACTTCAATAGTCCAAAGTTTGTCTGTAGAGAGCAAGTCATTGCACAAAGGAGTTCCAGTAGAGGAAATTGTTAGATAATGGTTGTATCTCTTGTTTTTAAGAAGATATTTTTGTCCATCTTGAGGTGCATTCACTATGGGGGTATTCTTGGCCTTAATCATAGTAGCCTTTGCAGCATCTGCAGTTTCCTTAGTGGTAGGGTTTACATCAGTCATTTCATCAAGATTGGCTTGCGTGCGTGAGAAGATGTAGGTCACATAGGGAGAGTTCTCAGAGATAATATTGTCAATGCTCTCGTTAATACGTGCATCGTAGTAATCAGCTATAGCCAAAATGTCATCGGTGGCATTGTCAAATATAAATGCGTTACCTTCTGTGGCGGTTGTAGATGAATTGCCTGTCCATGTGGTAAGATGACTCGGCCTTTCAGTATTATTAAAATTGCCGTAATTACCATTATTCCAGTACGCATTCGTTCCGTGTGACTTAAAACAGAAAGCTCCATTGGCATCGTTATGGGTGCAAGTAGAAGCTGCATAGTCGAACTTGGTTACATAACTTGAAGCATCACTTGCAGTAGGGTCAATCAATTTAAAATTGCCATCCTTTAACCCTAACACTTTACTTGTACCCGTTCCACGATTGTAGAAGGTGTAACCTTCACTCTCGTTACCAGTCATACACCAAAGTCCGTATGATGTTTTGGGTTGTTGTGCTTTGTTTAGTAACAATCCATAGGTGTCATGGTAATAGGTTACGTTAGGATAATTAGTGTTAGCTGCGCATAGGTAGCCTTTGTAGTGGTATTCATCCTCAATAGCTGCGTGAATAAGGTACCAATGCGTGTTGTCAGCCCAAGCATTGTTGCTTGGCTCATCTGACACATTGAACCCTACTTGTGCTTTGGCTGTTGTGCCAAGTAATGCTGCAAGTAAGAGCATTAAAACAGAAGTAAATTTTTTCATATAAGTGTTGTTTAATTGTTATTTCCTCTCTTATATTCACATTAATTGTGCAAAAATTTCTGCAAAAGTATAATATGAATGTGAAATGTCAAAATTGGGGGGGGGTAAAATATGTTAAACGTGTTATTTTGTGTAAGATTTAACAATTAATGAGGTATATAACACTTGATTCTTACATGTTTAGTACAGATTCTGCTAAGATTTTAGTGTTGACAATGTAAGCATCCCATGCAGGCCGTATTGTATAAAACAAATAAAACAAATAAGCC
>SAMEA3663105__coassemble_449_pt1 | contig 34186 bp, 28 predicted proteins | sample SAMEA3663105__metabat2_low_PE_034 | metagenome-assembled genome bin SAMEA3663105 (sample SAMEA3663105) | pig gut metagenome | biome: pig gut; feature: pig-associated habitat; material: faeces | place: Denmark | collected 2012
CAGGATCCTTGTAGTCGATGTACTTGATACCGCTCTTCTTGAAACGGCAATACTTTTTCTTCTTGACATCCACTGTGGGGGGAGTCAAATAACGAATTTCAGATTGTGCTTGTGCCATTTTTTAGTCCTCCTTCTTGTTAAACTTGTTACGACGCTTTGCTGCATATTCAGCTGCGTACTTCTCGTTCTTTACTGTGAGATAGCGAATTACGCGCTCATCACGACGATAAGCAACTTCAAGCTTAGCAACTACATCGGGAGCAGCTGTAAACTCGATGAATTCGTAGAAGCCAGTGGACTTTTTCTGAATGGGATAAGCCATCGTCTTGAGGCCCCACTCCTCTTCATTGATAATCTCAGCACCTGCAGCGGTGAGAATACCTTTGAACTTTTCGACCGTTTCCTTCATCTGTTGGTCAGACAAAACGGGAGTCATAATGAAAACGGTCTCGTACTGATTCATCATAATGATTTTAATGAATTAATAGGGTTTTCGTTGCAAAATTGCTGCGCAAAGGTACGGGTTTTTATTGAAACAGACAAACTTTTGTGGTCTATTTTTATAAATAAGCTTTAATTATAGCCTTTTCCACCACATCTGGCACCATGCCGTGTATGCTTTTCCCTTGTTTTACCCGCGCACGTACATCGGTTGAACTGTAAGGATAAAGCGGTGCTTGCAACATGCTTACGTGCGGTGGCAAACTTGATGTATTTATTTCGTTATTAGGCCTCGGATATACTATTAAGTCATAATGGCGTAATATATCGGCATAATGTGCCCACTTGTCAAAGCAGCACCAATTATCGCCACCTATGAGCAAGCTAAATGTTATACATGGGTATGCTCTGCTAAGTGCTTGTAGCGTATTCCATGTATAAGATGGACGCGGTAGAGCAAATTCAAAGTTACTCACTTTAATATTTTCATGCTTTTGCAAAGCTTGCTGTGCTATACTTAACCGCACATTCTCGGGGCGCAAGTCTGCTTGTTGCTTTAAGGGATTTTGGGGTGACACCATTAACCACACCTCATCAGCCAAGTGGGCATCAAGCACTGCTTGTGCTAAGGCTACATGGCCATTATGTATAGGATTGAATGACCCTCCAAACAGGGCCACTCGTTTTGGATTCTCCGTCATTCTATTTTAAAAGGCAAGTTGCGCTTTCGCTATGAGATAAGTAGGTGTTCAATTTTTATTTTGGACACCTACTTATAGCACCCTTCCCAACAAGTTATTTTTCATTCAAGAAATTCTGAATCAACAGCAAAGCTTCACGTTGTGCTGTTTGCAAATCATCATTTACAACCACATGATCAAACTTTGGTGCAAACGACAGTTCAAATTGAGCACGTGCTATGCGATCTTCTATCACTTCGGGAGCATCCGTCCCACGTCCTTCAAGACGTTTGCGCAACACTTCAATTGATGGAGGCTGAATAAAGAGACTCATGGCCTGATCTCCATAAGACTTTTTTATATTCTGTCCGCCCAACACATCTACATCACACACCACGTTTTCTCCTTTAGCTAATTGGGCATCAACTTGCGATTTTAACGTACCATAAAAACGATCTTTGTAAACTTCTTCATATTCAAGAAATTCTCCTCGAGCTATACGTTGTTTAAAATCTTCGGGCGAAAGAAAGAAATACTCCACTCCATTCTTTTCAGCACCACGCGGAGCACGACTTGTAGCCGAAATAGAGAAATGCAAGTTCAGCCCCTGCTGCATCAAATAATTAATAATAGTACTTTTGCCACTACCCGATGGGGCAGAAAATATAATAATCTTTGCCATAAATATATGCTAATTTGGTGTTTTACAAGTCAATCACAGAACTGAGTCGAATGCCATGCCTTACATTACGTTTAGCACTTGTTCCTTTATCTGCTCTAATTCATCTTTCATTTTTACCACAATATTCTGCATCTCTGCCTGATTGCTTTTTGATCCTGTGGTATTGATTTCACGACCCATTTCTTGAGCTATAAAACCTAATTTCTTACCTTGTCCACGTCCTTCCTCTTTCATTGTTTCGCGGAAATAACGCAAGTGGTTAGCTAAGCGTTGCTTTTCTTCGCTAATATCCAGTTTTTCAATATAATAAATCAATTCTTGCTCCAAACGATTTTTATCATAATCAACTCCCTTAAGTTCAGCCAATCTGTCAGTCAAACGTTGGCGAATTTTTTCAACACGGCCTTTTTCGTAGGGCTCTATCTCGCCTAAATAGCGTTCGATATTGTCGACCTTTTCCGTAAACTTTAGATACAGAGCTGCGCCTTCTTGCTTACGAAAATCCACCAAACGACTCACAGCCTCATTTACTGCACCTAACACCACTTGCCACTCATCAGCCGAGAGTTCCTCTGTCACAACAGTTTGCGTTGTTTCAGGCAAACGTAGCACCAAGTCCCACACATTCTGAGGCTCAGGCAACGACTGTTCCTTACTAATTTGTCGAATTTGCGACACGTAATTAGCCACAATTACTGGATTAATAGTTCCGGCTGCAGAAGTTTCATCTTTTTCAACCCACAATGTAAAATCAACCTTTCCACGTTCCAGGGCCTTTGATAAAAGCTGACGTATCTCCATTTCTTTTTCACGATAGAGCGGAGCTATACGCGTATTCAAATCCATCGCTTTACTATTCAGAGACTTTACCTCCACGTGTATTTTCTTTCCGTTAAAATGGGCATCTGCCTTACCAAAGCCCGTCATTGACTGAATCATCGTCTATTTTTATTTTAGCAAGTTAAATATTGAAAGCCTTAAGCTGAAATTCATTTACACGCTAAAGTGCATTACCGATGGTATGCTAACAAGTTTCTTCATTCCATGCATCTACACCTATATAATATAACGAAATAGGAATAGACATAACAAATGGAAATAAAGGAAGCTAATGCATCTTTTACAAAACAATACACTTTAGACTATTTTGAACACCTACTTAAAGAGAGATGAAAATATCTTTACGCCCCATAAGGTTCGCCAATCACACCTCTATTGAGCCTTCATTTTCTTATAAATTTACATTATGCAAAGGTAACAATTATTCCACGCTTAGCAAAGTTCTATTGCAACCTTTTATTGCCAACATAACTGAATGTAGCATTTCAAAGGCTACATACACACTCTGGTTTGAACTGTAGCCATTAGCGGAATAAATGATAGAACACTTACCACTCATTTTTTTCAGCACGGCACATCGTCAGAACAAAGTAGACACAAACTCTATTCCGCTAGCACCTAAATTTTAGTTTCTATCGAAAATAACTCAAAAGTATTTTGATAGTTATCGAAAAACACGACTCCACGATTGATTTGTGCTCAGCATTAACTCAATAACCCCAATTTCTCAACGACTTATACAAATTAAAAGAACCTACATTTTAAATAATGATAAATGTGTTATTCATAGGGAATATGATACTGAAAATATAGCCATTTTCCATAGATATCAGTATTCTTTTCAATAGATATATAATATTCTTTCAAAAAGAGCATTAATATCTATTGGAAACGACATAGATATAAAAGTAATATTTAACACATTTTTATTATCACAAACTATAATCTTGCTCAATAGGAAAAGATATACCTGTATAAAATAGACGCGTCTTTTACACACGCTATCACATTAGTTTACATTATTTACACAAAATAGTACTATTTATCCCCTATATTCTCTATAACGCCCCTTATTTTCTTTACTTACTACTCTTATTTTGCCATTAAGTCACACTATTACGCAATAACAATAAGTCTATATTTCCGAAAACTCGTCTTATTTTTCCTACCACGTAAGCAGGTATTATCTTCACATCCGAAACGCATTTTCAGGCGCATTTTTATTACTTCTTCCTCGATTACATAGCCACAATATGATCCTACGCCATTGAAAGAATAGGCACTTTCAATTGAAGTGGATACATACATCCCGCATAATGATAGATGGTTTATTCACACACAGGCGCAACAGCAAACACAAAAAACCACCACATATTGACAAATCGAATACAAAAAACCATCGTCTTAAACATATTTTTCGTACCTTTGCATCAACGTAAACAATACTCTATTTGTTTATTTAAGCAATTTGACGTAAAGTACTTTTTCAAGGAGTACTGTTTTAGTCTCTAATTTAATCAGCAAAAACCTAAATATAGATATTTCAACAATGAACGCATTTGTATTTCCTGGACAGGGAGCACAATTCGTAGGCATGGGCAAAGACCTATACGAAAAGCACCCTATCGCCAAGCAATTCTTTGAAAAAGCAAACGAGATTCTCGGCTTTCGCATCACCGACATCATGTTCAACGGAACTGATGAAGAACTAAAGCAAACCAAGGTTACACAGCCTGCTATGTTTTTACATAGCGTTGTAAGTGCCTTATGCTTAGGTAGCGACTTTCAGCCTGCTATGGTTGCAGGTCACTCTTTGGGTGAACTCTCAGCCCTTACAGCCGCTCGTTGCCTCAGCTTTGAAGATGGCTTAAAATTAGTTGCCGCACGTGCTAAGGCTATGCAAAAGGCTTGCGAGGCACAACCTGGAACTATGGCTGCAATCATAGCTCTTTCAGACGACAAAGTTGAAGAGGTATGCGCTGAAGTTAGCAAAGAAACTGGCAAAGTGGTAGTTCCTGCCAACTATAACTGTCCTGGCCAATTGGTCATTTCAGGTGAAGTTGAAGCCATCGAAGTGGCATGTCAACGATTAAAGGAGGCTGGGGCAAAACGTGCACTCGTATTGCCCGTAGGTGGCGCTTTTCACTCGCCCTTAATGCAGCCTGCCAAAGAAGAGTTAGAGGCAGCTATTGCTACTACTGAATTTCACAAGCCTATTTGCCCCGTTTACCAAAACGTTGATGGCAAGCCTCACACTAATCCCGAGGAAATCAAAGCCAACCTCATTGCACAACTCACAGCTTCTGTATTATGGACCAAAGAAGTTAACAATATGGTTGCTGATGGCGCTACTGACTTTACTGAATGTGGCCCTGGCAAAACATTGCAAGGCATGATTGCCAAAATTTGCAAAGGCAATGAAAATGTCAAAGCACATGGTGTAAACGACTAAAATCCTATTAATAAGTAGGTATTCAAGGAAAGTGCATTTTACACAACTTTATGCGACAATTCTTTTCGCTTTGTTTGTGTAAGCACCAACTTTTGAATACCTACTTATTTTTTCAAAAATCTAATATCAATTACATGAAACCCCTTATTTATCAAATATTCACCCGTCTTTACGGCAACACAAACACAACTAACACTCCCAAAGGAAGCATTGAACAAAACGGCTGTGCTAAAATGAACCATATTACCGCTGCACAACTGCGACGCATTGCCTCATTTGGTTTCACGCATGTATGGTATACAGGTTTAATTGAACATGCCACACAAACTAACTATGCAAACTTTGGCATTACTCCTGATCACCCTGCTGTTGTTAAAGGACGCGCAGGGTCACCTTATGCCATCAAAGATTATTACGACATCGACCCTGACTTAGCGGTTGACGTAAATAAGCGTATGAAAGAGTTCGAGGCCTTGGTTAAACGCACACATCAAGCAGGACTCAAAATGGTCATTGACTTTGTGCCCAACCATGTAGCACGACAATACAAAAGTGACGCACACCCCAAAGGTATAAAAGACTTAGGGCAAGATGATGACCCCACTAAGGCTTTTGCCCCCAACAACAACTTTTACTATCTTGAAGGACAAACGCTGCACACCGACTTTGACACAGAACACCTTGCCCCGCAGCCCTATCACGAATATCCCGCCAAGGCTACTGGTAACGATTGCTTTAACGCATGGCCCAGTCGAAATGACTGGTATGAAACCATCAAGCTAAATTATGGTATTGATTACTTGGCCGGACGACAATCACACTTCAGCCCTACTCCATCTACATGGAAAAAAATGACAGACATATTACTCTTTTGGGCTAAAAAGGGTGTTGACGCCTTTCGATGTGACATGGCCGAAATGGTACCCGCTGAATTTTGGGCATATGCCACGCAACGCGTACGTGGGCAACATCCCAACATTCAGTTTATAGCTGAAGTCTATAACCCTACCGAATATCGTCGTTACATAGCCAGCGGTTTTGATTATCTATACGATAAGGTAGGCCTTTACGACACACTTCGAGCCGTTATTACTGAAGGACGTTCGGCCTCATGCATAACTGGATGCTGGCAAGCAGTTGACGACATTCGTGAACATATGCTCAACTTTCTTGAAAACCATGACGAGCAGCGCATTGCCTCAGCTTTCTTTGCTGGCGATGCACGCAAGGCCCTACCCGCATTATGCGTTAGTGCCATGATGGGCAGCAACCCGTTCATGGTTTATGCTGGACAAGAGATAGGTGAGCCTGGCATGGAGGCCGAAGGATTCAGCGGTAGTGATGGACGCACCACTATATTCGACTATTGGTCTGTTGCTTCACTACGCAAGCTTACTGCCTCACAACCTGAAAAGGCTTTTAATGAGTCAGAATCTTATTTATACAACTATTATAAAAAGGTTATCACACTCTGCAAAAATGAGGAGGCACTCAACAATGGTGTCTTTTATGACCTGCAATATGCCAACTACCAACACGATTGTGGCTACAACTGCGATAAGCAATATGCCTTCATACGTAAGGCCAAAAATGGACAGACACTACTCATCGTAGCCAACTTTGATAGCAACAACGTTCATGCTGGCATTCGCATTCCTACACACGCTTTTGACTTTTTGCAACTACGCACAGGACTCTTCTCATCTATTGATCTACTATCGGGCAATTTACAAACCATTGAACTGAAAGTTGATAATCCCACGTTCATAGATGTCCCTGGTTATAGCTCTGTCGTTTTGCAAATTTCAAATAGCAAACAAAGCAGATAAATAACTAAATCGAAAAAAAATCACTTTTTTTCAAAAAAAACAAGGAAAACATTTGGTAGATACCACAAAATGCTCTACCTTTGCACTCGCAAACAAGAAATAAGAACAACGCTTACTAAAGCAACAAATTCTTACAATTCTTGAGGACGCGGAGTGGAGCAGTTGGTAGCTCGCCAGGCTCATAACCTGGAGGTCGTTCGTTCGAGTCGAGCCTCCGCAACTACAAAAGGTTTGAAACAAAATTGTTTCAAACCTTTTTTGTTATACTACCCTTTTAAAGCCCCCTACCAATACACTAAAACAAAATTCCTTTCGAATCTTCTTAAATCTCACCCACACTACTTAGAACACACAAATTTATACTATCTTTGTGCACATCAAAACCACATACAATTCTCATAAATCTAACTCTTGAGGGTTAAACATTTATTTTGTAATAATAAGGTATAAATGATTTAATCTGAAAAACAATAAAATATGAATCTAAAAACAATAGAACAATTACTACGAAACGCTCAGTTTATACTACAGAAAGATAAGACTGAAAAGAAAGAGCGTGAGGCTAAAGGCGAATATTTCAATGTTTTTGAAAATTTACACTTTACGCGCCCAGAGGAGCATCTGCATACACCTATTCTACGGATGCTTCTTGATAAGAATGCCAATCATGGTGTAGGAGACTACTTTTTAAAGGCTTTTATAGATGTGGTTGTGCGAAAACTAAATCCCAATTTTCAATATGACGTTAGTACAAGTCATGTGGAATATAAAGATATTTATTTGGGTAAAAAGGAAATTTCAGAAGAAGGCAATTCTACAGGAGGAAAAATAGATATTCTCTTGTATGATGAAAAAGGGCATGCTATCATCATAGAAAACAAATTTGACAGATATGGCAATCCTGCCCAGGAACAACCAAGACAACTTGAACGATATTATAATTACGGAAAGGAACAGTATGGGAATAATTTTATCTTGATTTATCTCACACCTTCCGGACAAAAAGCCTCTGAGTATTCTACTGGTCCTAACGAAATAGCATACCATACGCTAAGTTATGATCCATCGGATGAAAAGCCCAATATTATATCTTGGCTCAATAAATGTTTGGAAATACCTAAAAACTGCCCTCGCATTCATGAAGTAATAAAACAATACATAACCTATATAAAAAATACAAGACAAATTATGGAAGATAAATTTCAAAAAGAATTATTAGACCTACTACTTGCACCCCAAAATATAGATGCGACTTTTAGTATTTTATGTAATGTGCAAAATATTAAACAGAAAATCAGAAGAGATTTCTGCGATCAGTTGGTGTCTTTGGCTGGTGAATATGATCTTGAACTCAGATACCCATATGATATGAGTATTGTTACCTGGAATAAAAATGATGGATGGATGATTTTTTCAGGGAAAAATAAGCATCAATCACAAGTAGGATTTGTGGGTTGGAAAATTTAAAGACCCTAGCAAAATGTTATATGGATTATCTATTATTAATGGGGATTATTCAAATATAGAAGAGTTGAAGAATATCTTTAAGATAGAATCAACCATTCCTGATGAGCAACCTTTGTTCTCTGTAGAGAAAGATCCTTCTATACTTGGTGATAAATGGAATGAATTTCCTTTCGGATTTTCGTATTTATGTGATGAAAAAAGAGAATGGAATAAAAATTGGTTTGATTGGGATGACCTTCAGACTTTGGAAGATATGTGCAATGGTGAACTGCTTAAATTCATGAAGACACGCTTTGAGATACTAAAAAAGTATGGTATCATAGAAGAACTATAGCGTGACTTTATATCATTCCATTATAAATGGAGTTGTGCCCACAGTTGGCACAGCTCCATTTTATTTTTTCACCCTATTTTTGATTGAATAGATAAGTAGGCGTAAATAATATGGGAAAATAGGGGCACCAGTAAAAACCTGTGTCTGATTATTTGAGTAAGAATAATTAATATCTCACGCAATGAATCGTGGCGCATAATAACAGCATAAAGCATTGTGACGAGGTGTATCCAAGCATCAAAACGCTTAATATAGCGTTCTCCACCTTTGCTAAGGCTTAGTTCGAGAATTTTTCCTTATCTAACAAATTTATAAGCTGACCGTACAACGGCTGTCCGAAAAAATGATTACTTTTGCTCATGGTTGTTTTATTTGTTTAGTAGCATCAAAATAACCAAAAAGGGCTGACTCCAGCAAATGGAATCAGCCCTATTTTTTTCGGAAGTCTCGAATTTTTATCGGACACCAAGAATTCCACCAACGGGGAAACCTTTTACATCCATAGCTTATTTTTTTACAAACTCGTTCTGTTCCACCTGTTTTACTTTGCGGAATAAGTCTGAGGCAAATATAAAACTATTAAGCAACTCGTTATCAGAGTTCATTACATCGTCCTTTGTTCCCTCCCACTCATTATAACCTTTATATATAAATAATATGTGTTCACCAATACCCATTACTGAATTCATGTCATGCGTATTGATTATGGTTGTGGTATTAAACTCCTTTGTAATATCATGAATAAGTTCATCTATTACTAACGATGTTTTCGGATCAAGGCCTGAATTAGGTTCGTCACAAAATAAATACTTAGGATTTAACGCTATAGCACGCGCTATAGCCACACGCTTTTGCATACCACCCGATATTTCACCAGGATACTTAGCACCCGCCTCTGACAAGTTTACACGATCAAGACAAAATTGCGCTCTACGCACACGTTCCTTATAACTATCATTTGAAAACATATCGAGCGGAAACATAACATTTTCAAGCACCGACATAGAGTCAAACAAAGCTGCATTTTGAAATATCATGCCCATTTCGCGACGCAACAAAGCACGCTCACGTTTACTCATTTGCATAAAGCTACGCCCGTCATACAGCACATCGCCTTGTGTGGGCTCAAACAAGCCCACAATGTTCTTTATCAGTACCGTCTTACCCGAACCACTTTGACCTATTACCAAATTGGTTTTACCACTATCAAATGTCGAAGTGATGCCTTTTAGCACATCCTTGCCATCAAAGGATTTATGTAGGTTTTTGATTTCAATCATGAGAGTAACTGTGTAAGGAATAAGTCAGAAAACAATATTAGCATTGAGCACGACACAACGGCATTAGTACTGGCCTTGCCCACTTCAATACTACCCCCTTCAACGTTATAACCATAAAAGGACGATACGCTCGAAATGATAAAAGCAAAGAACAAAGACTTGATTACGCCCATCCAAAAGAACCATTGCGTAAACGAATGTTGTAGACCCGCTGTTAAGTCTGACGGAGTGATAATATGACCGATGTAGGCCGTGGCGTAGGCACCAATAATGCCACTAAAAGTGCTAAATATTACCAACAAAGGCATAATGGTTACAAGCCCAGCTATTTTAGGCAATACCAAAAACGAAGCTGGATTTACTCCCATTATTTCAAGTGCATCAATTTGCTGCGTAGTACGCATTGTGCCCAATTCTGATGCTATGTTCGACCCGACCTTACCCGATAGTATCAAACACATTATGCTCGATGAAAACTCAAGCAGCATAATTTCGCGTGTCACATAACCCGACACCCAATGAGGCATCCACGGACTTTGTATGTTCAACTTTATTTGAATACAAATAACAGCACCTATGAAAAATGATATGAGCAACACGATTCCAATAGAGTCAACCCCCAATTGCACCATCTCTTTTACATATTGCTTCCAAAACATTCGCATACGCTCAGGACGCGAAAAAGTACGTCCCATTAGCATTAAATAACGCCCAAAGGCATTGAGAAATTTTATTATTAACATCTTCTTCGTTTATTACATAATATGATGATTACTTCAGCACCTGTTTATCACCTACATTTTGCACTTTTAAGAGAGTAGTATATACGCATAAACTGTTCTACATACATGTGTTTGATGTGCTTATTCATCAGGCTTACGCAGCGCCTCGGGCTTGAGGTTACCATTTTCATCAAAGAGCCCATATGTAGTACGCAACACACGAAACTCTGTACGACGATTGAGCGCATTACACACTTCTTGCTGCTCTTTTGGCAATTTAAGTATATAGGGCACCGTGAGCGTATCGCCCGTGTGCAAAAACGGATAGGTTTCAGTTAACCTCTTATTTACTATTTTGGGAACCTCTTTTCCATATCCCCTAGCTGTCAAGCGGTCAGCAGCTATGCCGTGTTCCGTAAGATAACGTACTACACTCTCAGCACGCCGTTGTGAAAGTTTTAAGTTATAAGCAGCGTTGCCTCTGTAGTCACAATGTGCCGATAGCTCTATCGTCACATTAGGATTTTCTTTCAGCATTTTCGTTAATCGGTCAAGCGCTTCACATGAATTATTGGTCAAGGTTGCCTTATCAAATTCATAAAATACATTACGCACCAACACAGGCGATGATATACTGGGCAGCGCAAATTGTAACACATGCTGTTTCTCTACCTCAGCGGTGTCAGCCCGTAATTCGTTACGCACATTTAAGTAACCATTACATGTAGCTAAAAACAAATAGCTAACACCTGGTTGAAGCGGTTTCTCAAATGAACCATCTGACATTACGCTCACTTTTTCGTTCGTACCATCACTACCAACCATATAGACAACAGCTTGGGGAAGTTCGTAGCCATCTTGTTCATACACCCAACCCTTAATGGTCTGCAATACCTCGGGGTAAGAGAATTCATAGATTTTATCCCATCCACGTCCGCCTGTAGCACGATTCGATGAAAAGAATCCACGATTATGCAGTCCCTCAAAAGTTATACCAAAATCATCAGCATTCGAGTTCATTGGCCAGGGCAAGTGTACAATAGCCCACTTATGTAGCACCGTGTCTTCTTTGGCGCGATAAATGTCAAGTCCCCCCATATTGCCCACATGTGCTGTACTTGAAAAGTATAATTCACCATTTGGACGAAAGGCTGGGAAACATTCATTACCCGCTGTGTTTATATCAGGTCCTAAGTTCTCAACCCTACCTATGCCGTGCTTACCCCCTATTTCAGCTCGCCACAAATCAAGTCCACCCTGTCCGCCTGGCATATCTGAAGCAAAATAGAGCCATCTACCATCAGGCGACACAGCTGGATGTGCATACGATGAAAGAGTGTCGCCCGATATTTTTAAGGGCGTAGGCTTTGCCCATTTAGCATCTGTTCGCTGCGATGTCCATATCTCGGCCATGCGTGGATATGAAGGGTCAGTGCGACATACCGTTAAATACATCGTTTTACCATCTTGAGTAAAAGAGCAAGCGCCTTCGTCAAACTCTGTGTTTAAATCTCCTTCAACAGACTCTACCGCTTTCCATTTACCCTTTTCATCCTTTTTACTAAAATAAATATCTCCATTTTTAGTAGCCGTTATACCACTCACATCACCCTTTGCTTGTTGCCTTGTTGAGGTAAAATACACCTGTTGTGCATCTATGCCCATGTAAGCAGGACAATAGTCAGCACGCGAACCATTCAATAGGTTGTATAGTTTTATGGAATAAGCTGACCCATTCTTTTTTTCATTAGGAGCCACCAAACACGACGCTATGCCCTGTTCTGCTTGCACATCACTAGGCACAGAGTCAAGATAAGAGCGATAAGCCATTTCTGCTGCCTTATAATTACCTTGTTGACGCAAAGCATCCCCTAACTTTAAAAACGTCAAAGTATCAGTATAATGATAACGTACTGCATTTTGAAAGGCTCCCACAGCTCGTGCTATATTACCATAGCGACTATAAGCGTCACCCATTTTGTAAGCTATACGGCCACGTGCCGCACGATTTTTGGGTGGAGTCTGACCATAGGCTCGCTTATACTGCCCTGCAGCCTCAGCGTACTCACCAAGTGCCAAAGCCGCATCCCCCTTGCGAACAGACTTTTCTGCACTTCCGCAACTACCCAACAACACGGATAGCAGCAAATTTAATCCTATTATGTATAGAGTTACGATACGATTCATTCTTAATTTTTTACCTTTGTCGTGAAGTGTCATGACATGATTGAGGTACAATTTTATGCAAAGATAGTGCAAGGCGAATGCAATAAGTCAAGTTTGCTTGAACTTATTGCTGAGCCGCAGCCTATCTTATGCAAAGATAGTGCAAGGCGAATGCAATAAGTCAAGCTTGCTTGAACTTATTGCTGAGCCGCAGCCTATCTTATGCAAAGATAGTGCAAGGCGAATGCAATAAGTCAAGTTTGCTTGAACTTATTGCTGAGCCGCAGCCTATCTTATGCAAAGATAGTGCAAGGCGAATGCAATAAGTCAAGCTTGCTTGAACTTATTGCTGAGCCGCGACCTATCTTATGCAAAGATACAATATCATAATCAGATGTCGTTTATTTTCATAACTAAAATAACACATAGCCAAGCACAGCAACTATTTTTTCGGCAAAAAAGAACATTTCTGTGGATATAGAGTTCTCAGTCTATATTCAGTTTTATCTTACATAGCACGTTTCCATTGATATAAAACGACACACAACGTTCTCAAATGGCAATAGCAACAACTGAGACACACATATGTAACATTTTTTATAATAACAAGAACATTCACCCTAATTACAATGAATATTTTTGTGCATATATTTTGCACTATGTGCTACTTGCATTACCTTTGCAAACAAAATGTATGGAATACATTATTTCATACTTCCATTAGTAATCATACACCCTAAAATAAATATGAAAAGAGTGAATCCATTCAAAGGATTGGGCATAGCACTTGTCACACCCTTTAAAGAAGACGGCAACGTTGATTTTGACAAACTCGGTGCTTTGGTTGAAGATCAAATTAGTAACGGCATAGACTTTTTGTGCGTATTAGGCACTACTGCTGAAACTCCCTGCCTTACCGACAAAGAGAAACGCGCTGTAATGGATTATGTCATTCAAGTAAACAACAAGCGTGTACCTTTGCTCTTAGGCGCAGGAGGCAACTGCACAGCCAACGTGGTTAATTACCTCAACACCACTAACCTCGATGGCTTTGAAGGCGTACTAATTGTAGCTCCATTCTATAACAAGCCCACACAAGAGGGCTTATACCAACACTTTAAAACAGTGGCCGACAATAGTCCCGTACCTGTAGTACTCTACAACGTACCTGGACGAACAGGCGTAAATATTGAAGCAGCTACTACCCTACGTATTGCCCACGATTGCCCCAATGTGGTGGCTATAAAAGAGGCTTCAGGCAAAATTGGGCAAATTGAGGACATCGTTGAGCAAGCCCCCGAAGGTTTTGAAGTGCTGAGTGGTGATGATGCCATTACATTTGAATTGCTCACCATTGGAGCTGTTGGCGTCATTTCAGTTGTAGGCAATGCCTACCCCAAAGCATTTGGCAACATGATACATAGCGCACTCGCAGGCGACTATAACAAAGCATTAACCATTCACCGCCAAATGAGTTCTATCTACAAACTTTTGTCAGCCGATGGTAACCCCGCTGGCATAAAGTCTTTGCTGGGCATACAACACAAAGCTCTTAATAAGTTACGCTTGCCACTCGTACCAGCTCGCGATGTTACCTACCAAGCCATTGAAAAGTTTGTAAACGAATTCAACGCATAAACAGACACTTCAATCACAACAAGTGTGTCAAAACTTTCATGATGCGAACGAATATACGTGTTTTACGTTATTCTGTTACAACATAAAAGTTTTGACACACTTCCTTTTTTTTATAAGCTAAATGTTTTCGCATCATTTTACTTGCTACATTCATTCGCATTACTTACCTTTGTGTGTGGTAGAGCAACCTATATAGTTCTCTTACCATAAACAATATTCCCCTAAAGTTTATAACGCCATGCCCAAACCCACCATATCCAATCGTAGCATAAATGCAGACATGAGATATTTAAAGTTGCTTGCACGCGATTTTCCCACCATATCGCAAGTAACAACCGAAATTATCAACCTCGAAGCTATTCTGCATCTGCCCAAACCCACCGAACACTTTTTGGCGGACTTGCATGGAGAGAATGAAGCTTTTCAACACGTGCTACGTAATGCCTCAGGCAATATTAAACGTAAGGTAAAAGAGATATTTGGCAACACGCTACGTGAAAAAGAAATTCGCGACCTTTGCACTCTTATTTATTACCCCAAGCAAAAGTTAGAGTTGGTAAAACAAAACGATACCGATTTGTCCGACTATTATCAAACCACGCTTAACCAGCTCATTGCCGTTTGCCGCAACGTTTCGTCAAAGTACACACGTTCAAAGGTGCGCAAAAGTTTGCCTACCGAGTTTGCATACATTATTGAAGAACTATTACACGAAAGCACCGATGACCGCAACAAGCAAGCTTATGTGGGCGTCATCATACAAACCATTATCGGCACAGGGCGTGCCGCAGGCTTTGTCAAAGCCATTTGCGAACTCATACAGCGTTTAGCCATTGACCAACTACACATATTAGGCGACATATTTGATCGTGGTCCTGGGGCACACCTCATTATGGACACGCTTTCTAAATACCACCATTGGGACATTCAATGGGGTAATCACGACATGCTTTGGATGGGAGCCGCGGCTGGCAACAAAGCATGTATAGCAAGCGTGTTACGCTTATCGTTCAGATACGCCAACACACAAACTCTTGAAGAGGGATATGGCATCAACCTTGTACCCATGGCAACCTTCGCCATGGAAACCTATGCTAACGACCCATGCACTATTTTCTACCCCAAAATTGAAGACCCCAGTCGCAGGCCTAATGACAAGGAGTGCAAACTCATAGCACAAATGCACAAAGCCATTGCCATCATTCAGTTTAAGTTAGAGGGGCAACTCTACAAACAACACCCCGAATGGGACATGACTGACCGCTGCTTGCTTGAAACCATTGACCTTGAAAAGGGTACTTGCATAATAGATGGACAAACTTACCCCATTACTGACTGCAACTTTCCAACCCTCAACCCCGAGCATCCTTACCAACTCACTACTGAGGAAGAGAACTTGATTGAACGCCTACAACATTCATTCTTAATTGCCGACCGTTTGCAAGCCCATGTTCAGCAACTATTGCTTCATGGCAGCATGTATGGTGTGTATAACTCCAATCTGCTATTTCATGCCTCAGTTCCCATGAATGAAGATAAGTCATTAAAAGAGGTCATGGTTGAAGGACAAAATGTTGCTGGACGCGAACTTATGGAACGCGTTGAACAATTGGTGCGAGCTGCTTACGATGATGACTGCGACGCTACAGAAAAACAACGCGCTTGCGACTATTTTTGGTATCTGTGGTGTGGCCCAAACTCTCCCTTATTCGACAAATCAAAGATGTCTACCTTCGAACGCTACTTTATTGAAGATAAGGCTACACATAAAGAAGAAAAGGGATGGTACTACAGCCTGCGCAACGAGGCCGAAGTATGCGACCATATAATGGACGCCTTTGGCGTGACGGGCAAACATCGACACATTATTAACGGACATGTGCCCGTCAGAGCTGCCAATGGTGAAAACCCCATTAAGGCCGATGGAAAACTGATGGTCATTGATGGCGGATTTGCCAAAGCCTACCACAACACCACAGGTATTGCAGGTTATACATTAGTTTACCACTCACGAGGATTTCAACTCGTGCAGCACGCACCTTTCACATCAACTGAGGAGGCCATACTCAACGGAACTGACATCAAGTCGACCACTCAAATTGTTGAAATGATGGGACATCGCGCCATGGTTAACGACACTGACAAGGGGGCGGAACTACGCGAACAGATAGCCGACCTTGAAAAACTTTTAGTGGCCTACCGACGCGGCTTCATCAAAGAACTTTAGCAAAGTTTTAAATATATAGGGTACCCCCCACAATACCATCAAATACATACACTTCTATATATTAGCACACTCTCAAAATGAAATCTCTTAAAGAACTATATCGAATAGGCATAGGGCCATCCTCATCACATACTATTGGGCCACGCTCTGCTGCTGAAACCTATTTAAAAAAGCACCCCGATGCTCAAGGTTTTCGCGTAACGCTTTATGGTAGTTTAGCCGCTACGGGCAAAGGACATCTTACAGACTTTGCCATTCTACAAGTGTTAGGACAAAGTCGTACAGAACTCATATGGTGCCCCGACATCGTCTTGCCATTTCATCCCAACGGCATGAAGTTTGAAGTACGTAAAAACAATGGCGACTTTCAAGACGAATGGATTGTTTACAGCGTAGGTGGTGGGGCCTTAGTTGAAGAGGGACAAGTTCAAACCGATACCCCCGAAGTGTACGACCTTGACCACTTATCTGACATTCAAAAGTGGTGTGAAGAAAGAGGTGTTTCATATTGGGAATATGTACAACATTGTGAAGGTACCGAAATTTGGGATTACCTTGAAAAGGTGTGGCATACAATGTGCGACGCGGTTGAGCGCGGCATTGAACACGAAGGTGTACTGCCTGGTGTACTCAAATTACGCCGCAAAGCTCCTGACTACTACATACGCGCTATGGGCTACCCCACCAATCTGCAGTCGCGAGCCTTTGTCTTTGCTTATGCATTAGCTGTAAGCGAGGAAAACGCATCTGGCGGTACTATCGTAACAGCCCCCACTTGTGGAGCAAGCGGTGTTGTACCTGCCGTACTTTATCACTTGCAAAAGACACGAAACTTTCAAGAAACACGCATCCTGCACGCACTTGCCACAGCAGGCATTGTGGGCAACATTGCCAAAAGCCGAGCTTCAATTTCAGGAGCTGAAGCAGGGTGCCAAGCAGAAGTAGGTGTAGCTTGTGCCATGGCAGCAGCTGCAGCTAACTACCTTTTTGGCGGTTCATTAGCCACCATTGAGTATGCTGCCGAAATGGGCTTAGAACACCATCTGGGCATGACATGTGACCCTGTGTGTGGCTTAGTTCAAATACCCTGCATCGAACGTAATGCACACGCTGCAGCTCGTGCCTTAGACGCAAACATCTATGCCAACCTTTCAGATGGAGCTCACCGCATTGTCTATGACAAAACCGTTGAGGTTATGAAACAAACGGGCCACGATTTACCTTCACTCTACCGAGAAACGTCTGAAGGTGGATTGGCCAAAGAATACCATAAGAATTAAAAAACGCCCTATCTTTACGTGTAAAATACAATTTGACAGATTGTATTTTACACGTTTTTTTTGGGTGAGTTATAAGGTTATAAAGTTTGCTTTAAATATTTGGAAAGGTTATAATAAGCAAAGTTTTTCAATTACCAAGAAGGCATTCAAAATTTATTGTACGTTTATGCACGAAACAGCAAAATTGCCGCTTACCCATCCCTATAAATTAAATAAGAATATTTCAAGCACTCATTTCTACCAAATGTTTACATTCAAAAGATTATTAACATAAAAACAAGTATTTTCCAAAGTCAACATACAAAAACACACAATAAAGTTTGTTTATACAAAGAAAAAATAATACATTTGCGCATGTGTTAGGACACAAATCCACTAAAAACACTTATATTCTTTCATTAACTCATGAAAATTCAATTCATTTAAAACCATGAATAACATCAAAAGAGTTTACACTTTCGGTAACGGCAAAGCAGAAGGCCGCGCCGACATGCGCAACGAATTGGGTGGCAAAGGAGCTAACCTTGCAGAGATGAACCTTATCGGAGTGCCTGTACCTCCAGGTTTCACTATTACTACCGACGTTTGCAACGAATATTACAAAATTGGCAAAGACCAAGTGGTTGCCTTGCTTAAGAGCGATGTTGAGAAAAGTTTGCACCAAACTGAAGAGCTGATGAATAGCAAATTTGGCGATGTTGAAAATCCGCTTTTGCTCTCAGTTCGTTCTGGTGCACGCGCCTCTATGCCTGGCATGATGGACACTATCCTTAACTTGGGTTTAAACGATGAAGTTGTTGAAGGACTCTCACGTAAAACGGGCAATCCTCGATTCGCCTACGATGCTTATCGCCGCTTTGTACAAATGTATGGCGACGTAGTTTTAGGCATGAAGCCCGTTAATAAAGATGATGTTGACCCCTTCGAAGCCATTATTGAAGACGTCAAAAAAGCCAAAGGCGTACACCTTGACAATGAACTCGAAGTTGACGATCTCAAAGAACTCGTAAAACGCTTTAAAGAAGCAATTGTTAAGCAAACAGGCAAAGAATTCCCTACAGACCCCATGGAACAATTATGGGGAGCCATCTGCGCTGTGTTCGACTCATGGATGAACGAACGCGCCATTCTATACCGTAAGATGGAGGGCATACCTGCTGAATGGGGAACAGCTGTTACGGTTATGGCCATGGTATTTGGTAACATGGGCAACACTTCTGCCACAGGTGTATGCTTTAGCCGCGATGCAGCCACAGGTGAAGACCTCTTTAATGGCGAATGGTTGGTTAACGCCCAAGGTGAGGATGTTGTAGCAGGTATACGCACGCCACAACAAATTACGCTTGAAGGCTCACGCCGTTGGGCTGAGCTACAAGGTATTAGCGAAGAACAGCGTAAAGCCGAATATCCCTCTATGGAAGAAGCCATGCCCGACATCTATCACCAATTAGATGCCATTCAGACAAAGCTCGAAGAACATTACCATGACATGCAAGACATGGAGTTCACCGTACAAGAAGGCAAACTCTGGTTCTTACAGACACGTAATGGTAAACGAACTGGAGCTGCTATGGTTAAAATTGCCATGGACTTGCTTCGTCAGGGCATGATTGACGAAAAAACAGCCATCGAACGCTGCGAGCCACAAAAACTTGACGAACTCCTTCATCCTGTTTTCTCTAAGGAGGCCTTGGCTAAAGCAAAAGAACTTACTCGTGGCTTACCTGCCAGTCCTGGTGCAGCATGCGGACAAATTGTTTTCTTTGCCGATGATGCTGCCAAATGGCATGAGGATGGCCACAAAGTTGTAATGGTACGTATCGAAACATCACCTGAAGACCTTGCAGGTATGGCCGTTGCCGAAGGTATTCTTACAGCACGTGGCGGTATGACCTCACACGCTGCCGTAGTAGCACGTGGCATGGGCAAATGCTGCGTCAGCGGTGCTGGAGCCATTAACGTTGACTACAAAGCACGCACCGTCGAAATTGATGGTGTAGTATTACATGAGGGCGACTACATATCACTCAACGGCACAAACGGCCGCGTTTACCAAGGCGAAATTAAGACACAAGCCGCTGAACTATCAGGTGACTTTGCTGCCTTAATGGATCTTTGTGCCAAATACACACGCCTGCAAGTACGTACTAATGCCGACACACCACACGATGCAGAAGTAGCACGCAAATTTGGAGCCGTAGGCATCGGACTTTGCCGTACTGAACATATGTTCTTCGACAACGAAAAAATCATCGCAATGCGCGAAATGATTCTTGCCGAAGACGTTGAAGGACGTAAAAAAGCACTCGCCAAACTACTCCCTTACCAAAAAGAGGATTTCAAGGGCATATTCCGTGCCATGGATGGATATCCCGTCAACGTACGTTTACTTGATCCACCTCTTCATGAATTTGTTCCCCACGACAACAAGGGACAAGAAGAAATGGCAAAAGCCATGGGGGTTACCGCTGAATACATTCGTCAACGCGTAGAAAGCCTTTGCGAGCATAACCCCATGTTAGGCCATCGTGGTTGCCGATTGGGTAACACCTATCCCGAAATTACACAAATGCAAACACGAGCCATTCTTTCAGCAGCCATCGACTTAAAGCGTGAAGGACTGGACCCACACCCCGAAATCATGGTGCCACTCACAGGTATCCTATACGAATTCGAGGCACAAGAAAAAGTTATTCGCGACGAAGCAGCTGCCCTGTTCAAGGAAGAAGGCATTGAAATTCCATTCAAGGTAGGCACCATGATCGAAATTCCGCGTGCTGCTCTCACTGCCGACAAAATTGCTTCACGTGCCGAATACTTCAGCTTTGGTACAAACGACCTTACGCAGATGACCTTTGGCTACTCACGCGATGACATAGCAAGTTTCCTCCCCGTTTATCTTGAAAAGAAAATTCTCAAGGTTGATCCATTCCAAGTGCTCGACCAAAACGGTGTAGGTCAGTTAGTTGAAATGGCTGTCAACAAGGGTCGTACAGTACGCCCTGACCTCAAATGTGGTATTTGTGGCGAGCATGGTGGCGAGCCATCATCAGTTAAGTTCTGCCACAAGGTAGGGTTAAACTACGTAAGTTGCTCTCCATTCCGTGTGCCCATCGCACGTTTAGCAGCCGCTCAGGCTGCTGTAGAGGAATAATAAGATAAGCCCTCGTAACTAACGAGTTAGGCGGTAAGTCTCTGATAATAAAGAGGCTTGCCGCCTAAATTGTTTTTGGTAGGTCTGCACGTTCTGCACACTAATTATGCAGAATTTGTAGGCTTTGCTTACAAAAACTGACACAAACTTTGGTGGTTGTGCTTACAAGTGCTTACAAACAAATTTTGAAAGATAGATTATGGCAACATTCAAACCAGTAGTTAGAACTCAACGCAAGGATGGTTTCTATAAAGTCTATATCCGCGTGGTTCACAAAATAAAGCCCAGCTATATCAGTACGGACAAGTTGGTAACTAAACAACACGTTGACAAGGACGGTAACATAACATATAGACCAGACTTTGAAGAATGTCTCGGCAAGTTGCGAGTTCTATTATAATAGCGAGGAGAGTTTGAAGACCTGCCTTGACAAGGCGATAAAGATACTTGGCATGGTACGATTAACTCTCATCAAGACTATGCGTTCTTTTGATTAACAACAATAATAAGTAGGTAGGGTGTTCAATTCTATGTTCTTGTTCATGATCGCGTCTTAGCAACCTAAAATCTTGAGAATCAGTGAATGAAAACTTTTAAACTTAAAATCTCCCCACGATGCTAAGTTTTTGCGTAATTTTGTGGCATGAAATTTTTAGCATTCTTCAAAAAATGGTCGTTACCATGTTCATTATTGTTTGGCACCATATGCTATTTGCTATTTGCCAACATACCTATATTAGAACCTATAGGCAATATTGTGGGGCCACTAGCAGCACAAACCATGCCTACAATATTGTTTACCCTACTCTACGTCACATTTTGCAAAATTGAAATCAATGAAATGCAACCACGCTTGTGGCACTTTTTGCTACAAGGCATACGCACCCTACTGGCTGCCACGTTTGTATGGCTTATTAGCTTAACAAACGATGCTAACACCAAACTATTGCTTGAAGGCGTATTTATATGCGTTATCTGCCCTACGGCAGCAGCAGCACCTGTGGTAACCGAAAAATTAGGCGGCAGCATCGGTTCGCTCACCACCTACACCATCATAGCCAACATCTTTACAATGGTTATCATACCATTATTTTTCCCGATGGTTGAAAAAGAAGCCAACATAACCTTCATAGCAGCCGCCCTAATGGTACTACGAAATGTAACAACCGTGTTAGTTGTACCATTACTGTTAGCTCTATTAAGTCGTAAGTTTATACCCCACTTTGTCGAAAAAATTAAAAGAAAACGCAATTTAGGATTTTACCTATGGTGCTTAAACTTAAGCATTGTAACGGGCGTAACAATCAAAAATATTACACATGCCAACGTGTCTGGCATGCTGTTAGTGGGGATGCTCATTTTACCCCTATTTGTAACCCTTGTACAATTTGCCATAGGTAAGGCCGTAGGCAAGCCTTTCAATGCCAGCATCAGCGCAGGACAAGCTTTGGGGCAAAAAAACACGGTGGTAGGTATTTGGCTCACCATCACCTTTTTGAATCCCCTAGCAGCCGTAGCACCTGGCGCATACGTCATATGGCAAAATTTAGTAAATGCTTGGCAAATATGGTATAAAGAAAAATATGGCAAACTTAAATTCTAAAAGAGCTTAGTTTTGATGTTTGAGGATATAAGGTTGGTTTTGAGTATAAATGAGAATAATAAGCAAAACATCTCATTAGTCAACCTTATAACCTCAGCATCTCAAAAATTTAAAATACACTCAGAACTAACCTTAACAACACAAGTTCTACACCCTAATAGCTATTCATAAAGAAAAAAAGAGTGATATTCAACAAAAACACACCGAAACATTTGTCATGAAATAAAAAAGTTGTACTTTTGCACGCCGATTATTATCTGGCCGGCCCAAAAAGCCTGCCGCACCGCGGATTAATAGTTGCATCCGTTATCATTGGCCAGGATGTAATGGTTAGGTAATATCTGCGGTAAAAGATAAACATTAGTAGTTACAATTTAAAACAAACAAAAGTGGACACTTTAAGTTACAAGACCATTTCTGCTAACAAAGAGACTGCACAAAAAGAATGGGTCGTAGTAGATGCTACAGACCAAGTGCTCGGTCGTCTTTGCACCAAAGTTGCCAAACTGCTGCGCGGTAAGTATAAACCCAACTTCACTCCGCACGTAGATTGTGGTGACAACGTTATCATTATCAATGCCGATAAGATTCAGCTCACTGGTAAGAAGTGGACTGATCGCATCTATCTAACTTACACTGGTTATCCTGGTGGTCAGCGTGAACACACTCCCGCAAGCATCATGGCTAAGCCCAACGGTGCAGACAAATTGTTCCGTCGTGTAGTAAAGGGTATGCTTCCTAAAAATAAGCTCGGTGCTAAGCTCCTCACTAACCTCTACGTTTATGAGGGTGCCGACCATAAGCACGAAGCACAGTCGCCCAAGGCAATTGATATTAACCTCCTTAAATAAGCTGAGCAGTAATGGAAATGATTAATGCATTAGGCCGTCGTAAGAGCGCCATCGCCCGTATCTACGTAACCGAAGGTACAGGTAAAATTACCATTAACAAGAGAGACCTCACTGAGTATTTCCCCTCTCCCATCCTGCAGTTTGTTGTAAAGCAGCCCCTTACCCTTTTGGACGTTGCTGAAAAGTACGACATTAAGGTAACACTCTGCGGTGGTGGTTTCACAGGTCAAAGCCAGGCTCTTCGCCTCGCTATTGCCCGTGCACTCGTGAAAATCAATGCAGATGACAAGAAGGCTCTTCGCGCTGAAGGCTTCATGACTCGCGACCCCCGTGCCGTTGAGCGTAAAAAGCCAGGTCAGCCAAAGGCTCGTCGTCGCTTCCAGTTCAGCAAGCGTTAATATTCTGCGCTGCCTAATATCACACAACTCTTATTTTATACACGTTGCATGATTTTAGGATTGCTGCTGGATTTACGTTTAGTATCTAAACCAAAGAGATCTTTATGCTAAGTGCATAAAGCTACCCTTTGGCTGGTTGAACTAACACAACTAACAAGAAAGTAAACGAAAAAAAACAAACAAAAGAAATGTCTAGAACATCATTTGACACCCTTTTGGAGGCCGGTTGTCACTTCGGTCACCTCAAACGCAAGTGGAATCCCGCTATGGCTCCTTACATTTTCATGGAGCGCAATGGCATTCACATTATCGACCTTCACAAGACTGTCGCTAAGATTGACGAAGCTGCCGAAGCTTTGAAAGCAATCGCAAAGCAGGGCAAGCGTGTCCTCTTCGTAGCTACTAAGAAGCAAGCAAAGGACGTTGTAGCTGACAAGGCTGCATCTGTTAACATGCCTTACGTTACTGAACGTTGGCCGGGTGGTATGCTCACCAACTTCCCAACTATCCGTAAGGCTATCAAGAAAATGGCCAATATCGACAAGTTGATGAACGATGGTACTTACTCTAACCTCTCAAAGCGCGAAATCCTCCAGATTTCTCGTCAACGTGCAAAGTTAGAGAAGAACCTCGGTTCTATCAGCGACTTAACTCGTCTTCCCGCTGCATTGTTCGTGGTTGACGTTTGCAAAGAACACATTGCTGTTAAAGAGGCTCAGCGCCTCGGCATCCCCGTGTTCGGTATTGTCGATACTAACTCTAATCCTAACGTAGTTGATTACCTCATCCCTGCCAACGACGACTCTAACAAGAGCATCGAAGTAATTCTCGACGCTATTTGTGGTGCTATCGCTGAAGGTATTGAAGAGCGCAAGGCTGAAAAGGTTGATACTGAAGCCGCAGGCGAAGGTGAAACTAAGTCTCGCAACAAGCGTGCCTCTAAGGCTCGTGCTGAAAAAGCTGAGGCTCCCGCTGCTGAAGCAAAGGCTGAGTAATTAACTCACACACCTAACATGATAAAGTATAAAGTATAAAAGTATAAAGTATTATAAAGTATAACCCCTTTACGAGATTACACTTTTGTGCCTTATACATTGTACTTTATACTTTTCTACTTTTTATCAACTCACACTACTAACATAATCCATATTTCCTAAAAAAATGGGAGTATCATTAGAAGATATCAAGAAACTTCGCACCATGACAGGTGCTGGTTTGGGCGACTGCAAAAAGGCACTCGCTGAGTCAAATGGCAACATTGAAGAAGCCATCGAAATCATCCGCAAAAAGGGTCAAGCTGTAGCTGCTAAGCGTTCTGATCGCGAAGCTGCTGAAGGTGCTGTACTCGTTAAGAGCGAAAATGGTTTTGCTGCTATTATTGCCCTTAAGTGCGAAACTGACTTCGTTGCTAAGAATGCCGATTTCGTAAAGCTCGCTCAAGACATTCTTGATGCTGCTGTTGCCAACAAGTGCAAGAGCCTTGACGAAGTAAACGCTCTGCCTATGGGTGGTCACACCGTAGCTGAAGCTGTTACTGACCGTAGCGGTATTACAGGCGAAAAGATGGAGCTTGATGGCTACAACTTTATCGAAGGTGATAATGTAGCTGTTTACGATCACATGGGTCGTCACATGCTCTGCACCATGGTTCAAACTAATAAGCCTGCTGAAGAGCAAGCTCACAACGTTGCTATGCAGGTTGCTGCTATGAACCCCGTAGCACTTGACGAGGCTAGCGTACCCCAAGCTGTTAAGGACGAGGAGTTGAAGGTAGCTATCGAAAAGACTAAGGAAGAGCAGGTAAAGAAAGCTGTTGAAGCTGCTCTTAAAAAGGCTGGTTTCAACCTCTACATTGCTGAAAGCGAAGAGCACCTCGAAGAGGGTATCATGAAGGGTAACATCACAGCTGAACAAGCTGACCAAATTCGTGAACTCAAAAAGACTACAGCTGAACAAAAGGCTGCTAATTTGCCCGAACAAATGATTCAGAACATTGCCAATGGCCGCATGAAGAAGTTCTACAAGGAATCATGCCTCTTGAATCAGGAATACATTCAAGATAGCAAGCAAACTGTAGCTGAATATCTTAAGTCTACCGACAAGGATCTTACTGTTACAGCTTTCAAGCGCTTTACTCTTCGTGCTGAGTAATTATTATTAAAGAGGCTATTTTTGTAAATCACTTTTACGGAATTTGCCCTCTCAATAACAAAAAAGGCAATTTGCTCAATGATATAAAATATGAGCAAATTGCCTTTTTTGTTATTTCATTATATTACTATCCTGTAAAACTCAAAAGAGTAGAGATATCCTCGCCGAAGTCCCGTGAAATGGGACTTCGGCGAGGATATTTTCAAAAGTTAGCCCCTGCTAATAAAAGCCCGAGTTCTGGTGGAGTAATATTATCCTATAAATTCGGGTGTAATCTATGTCTCATTTATTGTGCTTATGTACTATAAAATGTATGTCCAACAAAGGCTTGATGGTAAAGTATATCCATATCTAAGTAAGTCGCAAGAATAAAAATAGGATAAGCTATATGGATAAAAAGGTTGCCAAGTTAAGAATCAATAGCCATTCAAACACAGTAGGTTGCATGAAGCATGTGATAAATAATGATTGCAACCCCTCAAAAACTTTTACCCAATAGTACTAAAATTCATTATTTACCGACGTATAAGCATTCTGTAATTTTACAAAGTACTTATACTTAATTTTTTGCACAGCATTTTATGATTTGTGCCAAAAAAACATCTTTGTTTTACTCTTGACCTTTACTTATACATAAGCATTCGTAAATATCGTGCTATAACTGCTATGTAACAGAAATATTTTGTACATTTGCACATATAAAAAAAACCAACACATAGTACATTTGGCTCTCTAAATTAGCTATCCACACTTCAATATAAACGCAAAAAATTTTACCGTTTTGCAGCTAAATTTTAGTATATAAAAGTGAATGATTAGAGTAAGCTTTCTCTTAGTCATAAAAAGATAGTTACAAAAACTGAGACTAAGGTGAAAGCAAACAGCCTGAGCCAAAGAACTATAAAACGAGGCTTCATGGGTATCCCCCCAAAAATAGCATCAAAAAAGTGAAAGACAATAAAGCATTCAAAATAGACATCGATAAGGTAATCGATGACAAAGTAGGCGCAAAGGCAAAATTTGTGCCTCGTTTTGTGCGTTCATGGCTTAAACACATTGTTCATCAAGATGAAATTAATGGTTTCCTTGAAAATGTGGGCAATGCACAAGGTATGCCATGGATAGATGCAGTTATGGACTTTTTAGACGATAAGCTTGAAATTGAAGGTATAGAAAACCTACCAGATGATGCTAATGGACAACGTAGGTTTACCTTTGTGAGCAATCACCCCTTAGGTGGCCCCGACGGAATAGCAATAGGCCAAATTTTAGGCCATCATTATGATGGACGTATACGTTACTTAGTAAATGATTTGCTAATGAACCTTCATGGCCTTGCACCACTCTGTGTACCTGTAAACGTAACAGGCAAACAAAGCCGCGACTTGCCACGTCAAATTGAAGCCACCTTCAACAGCCATCATCACGTAATCATGTTTCCAGCCAAATTGTGTTCACGTCGACAAAATGGCATTATACATGATTTGCCTTGGAATAAGACATTCATAACGAAAAGCATCGAAACACAACGCGATGTTATACCCATACATTTTGAAGGACGGAACTCCGATCGTTTCTATCGTTGGGCTAACATAGGCAAAGCACTCGGACTAAAGTTTAACATAGCCATGCTGTTCTTAGCAGACGAAACATTTCGTAACCGTCATAAAACATTCAAAGTTACCATCGGACAGCCTATTCCATGGCAAACATTCGATAAATCAAAGCGCCCTTCAGAATGGGCACTTTGGGTTGAGGACAAAGTTTACTCCCTCAGCCAAACAACCAAGGCTTAACGCACAATAACAACAGAATCATTCATAGATCTTTTATTTAGTCATGCAACCCATCATTCCTCCTATTGATAAGCAACTGCTAAAAGAAGAGCTAACGCCCGAAAGACGTCTACGCACCACCAACAAAGCTGGCAATGAAATATACATTATCACTTACCAGCAAGCTCCCCATGTTATGCGAGAAATCGGTAGATTACGCGAAATCGCTTTCCGCGCCGCAGGCGGTGGAACTGGCATGGAATTAGATTGGGATGAATTCGACACTTGCGAACATCCCTATTACCAACTCATCGTATGGGATCCCGAAGAGGAACTCATATTAGGTGGTTATCGTTTTTTGCCTGGGTGTGAAGCAAAATATGATGAAAAGGGGCAGCCACAATTGGCTACCAGCCATATGTTTCATTTCACCGACAAGTTTTTAAAAACATATATGGCCGATACTGTTGAGTTAGGTCGATCATTCGTCACTTTAGAGTATCAAAGTACCCGAGCCATGAGTAAAGGCATTTTTGCTCTCGATAACTTGTGGGACGGACTGGGTGCATTAACCGTTGTAATGCCCAACTTGAAGTATTTCTTCGGAAAGATGACCATGTATCCCTCGTTCAATCGTGAAGCACGTGACATGATACTCTACTTCCTCAACAAGCACTTTGGCGATAAAGAGCAACTCATCACACCCTACGTTCCCCTGCACATTGACATGCCTGCTGAACAGTTAAAGAGTTTGTTTGTTCACAACGACTTCAAAAGTGACTACCGCATACTCAACTCAGAGGTACGCAAACGTGGTTACAACATTCCGCCCTTGGTGAATGCCTACATGGGGCTAAGCCCTACCATGCGCGTTTTTGGTACAGCCATTAACCACGAATTTGGCGAGGTTGAGGAAACAGGCATATTCATTGCTGTTGACGAGATTCTTGAACAAAAGCGTATGCGACATATTGACACCTTTGTAAAAGAGAATCCAGACAGTTTGAACTTGTTTGAACAAATCTTTAGGCATAAAAACTAAACAAAATACAAATACTCGCCCTATTTACACTAATACACGTTAAAAAAGTGGCATGATATTACATTTCTTCGTAACTTTGCACCCAAATTACGAAGAGTCTGTATTTATGAAAGTATTGGGATAACAAAGCATACACCATAGCCTGCATTGGCACAACCTTTGCGGGCATTTGTTATGTATTGACGTGAAGTCATGCACGTTTATCCCAATAACGAGTACAATTAGAACTATGCGACAACTAAAGATTAATAAAAGTATCACCAATCGCCAAAGCGCGGCGTTGGACAAGTATTTGGTAGAAATTGGACGTGAGGAGCTCATCTCAACTGATGAAGAGGTAGAACTCGCACAACGCATTCATCGTGGGGGTCCTGATGGACAAGCAGCCCTCGACCGATTAACACGTGCCAATCTACGTTTCGTTGTCAGTGTGGCTAAGCAGTACCAAAATCAAGGACTTGCGCTAAACGACCTTATTGATGAAGGTAACTTGGGATTAATCAAGGCAGCACAAAAGTTTGATGAAACGCGAGGTTTCAAGTTCATCTCATACGCTGTATGGTGGATTCGCCAAAGCATCCTACAAGCTATCTCAGAGCAAAGTCGTATTGTGCGCATGCCACTCAACCAAGTAGGTTTTCAGAGCAAACTTACAAAAGCCATTGTAAACTTTGAGCAAGAGTTTGAGCGTCGCCCCTCAGTTGGCGAATTAGCCGAACTACTCGACACGGATGTAAGCAAAGTTCAAGAGGCACTTGGCACAAATGGTAAAAAAGTGAGCGTAGATGCTCCTTTTGCCGAAGACGATTCGAACTGCTTGATAGACATCATGACAGACGACAGTGCTCCTGGTACTGATAACCAAATGGAAAAGGAGTCGCTCTCATCTGACCTTGATGCAGCCCTAAAGTCACTTAATGACCGCGAGCGTCAAGTACTAAAGATGCTATTCGGCATTGGACGTAACGAAATGACGGCTGAAGAGGTAGCTAACACTCTCAACCTCACACGTGAACGTGTACGCCAAATTAAAGAGCGGGCCTTACGCCGCTTGCGCGAAGCTGACAACATTAAAATTTTAATGAAGTATTTGGGTTAAAAAATTACCCCACTACAATACTCTATTTTTTACTGCGAGGATTCTTTAAATCAGAGAATCCTCGCTTTATTTTTATCACACATTATCTATATCTTCTCAGACTTTAGGCAAAAAACTTGACAAACTTACCTGTCAACCCGTTAGCCTATCAACTTGTTTACTAATTCCGCCAACGAGTAAAGTATAACTGAGGTTGCAGATATTGTGTATAAGCACAACAAGTACACATAGATAACGTTCAAAATTATAGGACAATTCTTACTCCAACCTCAGTCTTTTCGTTAGGGGGGGTAATTTTGAAAAAAACTTCCCCGAAGTTCTATTTTACAGAGTTTCGGTGAGAATTTTTATGTTTTTTGAGTTTTATTAGACTGCAATATTTCTAAATATCATTACGAGTCATTCATAAACCAATTCAATTTTCATATTTAGAAAAAATCTTTATTAACTTGCACGAATCAAGCTTCAGTCGAATCCATACAAAACCTAAAATACGAAAATCTAAATCCAGAAATTGAATGAACTGAGCCTATTTAATTGCACCTAACACATGACACTACCAGTTCACACAGCGTTACTTATTTGATACAAATAAACGAATGTTTCAAACAATTTGTTAACTTTGCAATCAAAATTAAACCACAAAGAAACAATATACATGGATTTATTCATAAAAAAGACATCAGAGGAGCTCCTGCTTGAAGCTAACAATGAAGGAGGAAAAGGATTAAAACGCGTATTAGGCATGTGGGGACTCATAGCCTTAGGTATAGGTGTCATCATTGGCGCGGGCCTATTTTCCGTAACAGGCATCGTAGCAGGCGAACACACAGGCCCAGCCATCATATTGAGCTTTGCCATTGCCGCCATTTGCTGCGCATTAGCAGGATTATGTTATGCCGAATTTGCATCTATGATACCCGTTGCAGGCTCAGCCTACACCTACTCCTACTTTACGATGGGTGAATTAGTAGCATGGATTATTGGTTGGGATCTTGTGTTAGAGTATGCACTTGCTGCCATGACCGTTAGCATTTCGTGGAGTCGATACTTTACCATTATACTTCATGATATAGGCATTCAATTGCCAACAGCATGGAGTGCTTGCCCCGCTGATGGCGGAATATTCAACCTTCCTGCCACCCTACTCATCGTGTTACTATCACTCATATTAATGCGTGGGACAAAAGGTAGCTCTAAATTCAACGACTTTTTAGTAGTACTTAAAATAGCTGTAGTTTTTATATTCATTTTCATAGGTTTCAAATACATTCGTACTGAGAACCTCACTCCTTTCATACCGCAAAACACAGGTGCATTTGGCGAGTATGGCTGGTCAGGCATACTACGTGGAGCTGCAATTGTGTTCTTTGCCTTTTTAGGTTTTGATGCCATCAGCACAGCCGCTCAAGAAACAAAGAACCCGCGTCGCAACATGCCCATTGGCATTTTGGGTTCACTACTCATCTGCACCTTGCTCTACATTGTTTTTGCTTTAGTCATGACAGGTGTTGTAGACTATCATGCCTATAAGGGAGCCGACAGCATAGCCCCTGCCGCTACAGCCATAGCTCACATGGGAAGCCAAGCGGCCGATGGCAGCATTACTCCAGCTTACCCCTGGCTCAATCGTGGCATTATTATTGCCATATTAATGGGCTATGCCAGCGTCGTATTAGTAACGCTCTTAGGACAGAGCCGCGTATTTTACTCCATGAGCCGCGATGGTCTACTTCCCCCACTCTTTTCACACCTTCACAAACGTTATCATACCCCTGCTCGAAGCAATGCTCTCTTCATGATTGTCATTGGCTTGTTAGCAGGAGTGGTACCTGCCAGCGTTGCAGGCGAAATGACAAGTATTGGTACACTTTTGGCCTTTTCGCTGGTTTGCATAGGTGTGATTGTTGTGCGACACACGCAACCTAATGCCCCACGTAGTTTTAAAACACCCTTTGTGCCATGGGTTCCTGCAGCAGGAGTGGTATGCTGCGTGAGCATGATGCTCTTTTTACCCGCCGACACATGGATTCGATTGGTTATGTGGATGCTTATAGGATTAGACATCTACTCATTCTATGGCATACGCCATAGCGTTGCAGCAAAGGGACAAACACATCGAAAAGGACAAAGCGTGCTGAGCGGCATAGGCGTTTTCATAGCCATATTATGCGTCATCACAGGCTTTTGGCATCAACAAACGTTGGGTTGGAATGCTTCCACTCTTATGTTTTGGATAGCCGTATTGTTTGGTATTGCACACATTTTCTTTTATCTCGTAAGAGGATTTATGCTACATAAAAAATAAAACACTAAGAACTATGGACTTATTTGTAAAGAAATCAGCTGACGACTTATTGCATGAGGCTGAAAACGAAGGCGGACGCGGCCTGAAACGCGTTTTAGGTCCTTGGGGACTGATAGCATTAGGTGTTGGTGTAATAATTGGTGCTGGACTATTTTCAGTAACAGGTATTGTAGCTGGCGAACACACAGGCCCTGCCATTGTCATCAGTTTTGCTTTAGCAGCTATAGCTTGCGCCTTAGCAGGACTTTGTTATGCTGAGTTTGCCTCTATGTTGCCCGTATCAGGCTCAGCCTACACCTATTCCTACTTCACCATGGGCGAATTGGTGGCATGGATTATAGGTTGGGATCTTGTGTTAGAGTATGCAGTAGCATCAGTTGCCATTGCCATTTCGTGGAGTAAATATTTTAGCATCATGCTCTCTGACATTGGCTATGGCCTACCTATTGAATGGACAGCATGCCCTGCCGAAGGTGGGGTGTTTAATCTGCCCGCAGCATTACTTGTAGTGTTCTTGTCTATCATATTAATGCGTGGAACTGCAGGAAGTTCTAAATTTAACGACTTAATGGTTACGCTAAAAATTGCTGTAGTGCTGGCATTTATCATCATAGGCTTTAAATACATCCGTGCAGAAAACCTAACACCTTTCATACCAGCCAATACTGGTGAATTTGGTCAATATGGTTGGTCAGGCATATTGCGTGGTGCCGCCATTGTATTCTTTGCTTACATAGGTTTTGACGCTGTCAGCACTGCTGCTCAAGAAACAAAGAATCCGCGTCGCAATATGCCCATAGGCATTCTTGGCTCGCTCATCATTTGCAGCATACTCTACATGGTATTTTCATTTGTCATGACAGGCGTTGTTAACTATCATGCCTACATCGGTGCTGAAAGCATCGCCCCAGCAGCCACAGCCGTTGCAAACATGGGACCTATGGATGCCAATGGAGTGGTTACACCATCCTTTCCTTGGTTAAATCGTGGCATTATTGTAGCCATTCTGTTAGGCTATGCCAGCGTTGTGTTAGTAATGATGCTGGGACAAAGCCGCGTGTTTTACAGCATGAGTAAAGACGGACTGCTTCCTCCCATATTCTCACACCTACACAAGCGTTTTCATACTCCAGCTCGCAGCAACTTTTTATTTATGATTATCATAGGTGTGTTAGCTGGCATCGTACCAGCCAACATAGCAGGCGAGATGACGAGCATAGGCACATTGTTTGCCTTTTCATTGGTTTGCTTAGGAGTAATTGTTGTGCGTCGTACACAGCCCAATGCCCCGCGTGGTTTCAAGACGCCCCTTGTACCTTGGATTCCTGCAGCAGGTCTTATATGTTGTGTGGGCATGATGCTCTTTCTGCCTGCTGAAACATGGATTCGCTTGGTTATGTGGATGTTAATTGGCATTGACATTTACTCTTTTTATGGCATTAAACATAGTGTGGTAGGAGGTGGTACCATTCGTCGTCACGGACAGACCATTCTGAGTGCCATTGGTGTTTTCATCGCTTTTCTGTGCATTATTACAGGCTTTTGGCATCAACAAACGGTTGGTTGGAATGAAAGTCACTTAATGCTTTGGATAGCAAGTGTGTTTGGAACGATTCACATTCTATTCTTCTTAGTTCGTGGCTTTAGTAAACATTAAAAATTCTATTGCGAAATATTGGTGTCCGCAAAAACTTTTGTAGGATAGAGAAATACCCTATTTTTACCGAAAATCATAGTATATGAGTTTATATTTGACTATTACAAGGA
>SAMEA3663105__coassemble_457_pt1 | contig 30946 bp, 28 predicted proteins | sample SAMEA3663105__metabat2_low_PE_034 | metagenome-assembled genome bin SAMEA3663105 (sample SAMEA3663105) | pig gut metagenome | biome: pig gut; feature: pig-associated habitat; material: faeces | place: Denmark | collected 2012
CATACTATCAAAGAACTCTTTGGCTGGCAGCGCAAAGCCGCTTAGCCTTTATCCCAAAAAAATAACGAACTATTGTCTAAAAATACTGATTTTAATATTCTAAAATTCTAATAGTTGCTTTGCACCCTCTCACATGTATCTTTTCTCTTTTCACTCTGTCGCATAGCTCGCTATGCTCCTTCGTTCACTAACAAAATACACACACGATAGAGCACAAATCAACTAATCAGCATTATTAGCCCCCCATTAATGAACCTGTAACTTTTGTCCAAAATAGGAACGTAATATTTCTTCAGCACGCTTTTTCTGTTCGGGGGTATTCTGAGACACATCTTTTAGTTTATAATCCCACCCCAAAGCTTCGTATTTATGAACTCCTAAAGTGTGGTAAGGCAATAGCTGCACCTTTTCAAGCCACACATAATCTTTGAAATGCTGTCCCAAAGCATGCAAGTCCTCTTCAAAGTCACTCAAACCCGGAACTAACACATAACGCAGCCAAAATAAGTGATTATTCTGCTCTAACCAACGAGCAGTTTCAAGCGTTTGTGTGTTATCACGGCCTGTAATGTGGCGATGACGCTTTGGGTTCATTTCCTTTACATCAAGCATCACAAGGTCTGTCAAGTTCCAAAGTTCCTCCACATGTTTGTTCCATATAGCACCATTTGAGTCAACACATATATGTATATGCTCTTCACGCAAACGTTTGAAAAGCGGTATGAGAGCCTCGGCCTGTACTGTGGGTTCACCACCCGAAAAAGTAATACCACCACGAGGGCCGTAAAATGGAGTTAACGACACGGCTTGCTTTACAATGTAATCATAATCAGTTAATTTGCTCTCGCCAACAGCGTCAATCGTATCGGGATTAGCACAATACAGACACTTAAAAGGACAACCTTGTAAAAAAACGACATACCGAATGCCTGGGCCATCAAATGTGCCAAATGACTCATAACTATGTACACGTATTTGATTCATAACTTCATAGGTTTAGGTGGATTCATCATGCTTTTGTTTGTGCAAAGGTACACGATTTTATAAAGAAAAGCGTATCTTTGCCGCAAATTAAAAAATAAAGTATGGCAAAAGATACGGTTATTCTTACTGGCGACCGTCCCACAGGCCGCCTCCACATAGGCCATTATGTTGGCTCACTAAAGCGTCGCGTAGAATTACAAAACGAGGGCGACTTCAAAAAAATGTTTGTGTTTATAGCTGATGCACAAGCTTTAACTGACAACATTGACAACCCTGAAAAGGTGCGTCAAAACGTTATTGAAGTAGCTCTTGACTACTTGGCTTGCGGTCTTGACCCCGAAAAGATCACCATCTTCATTCAAAGCCAAATACCTGAGTTATGTGAACTTTCATTCTACTTTATGGACCTCGTTACTGTAAGCCGACTGCAACGTAACCCTACGGTAAAGACTGAAATTGGTATGCGTGGCTTTGAGTCAAGCATACCTGTGGGCTTTTTTACCTACCCCATCAGTCAAGCTGCTGACATTACAGCCTTTAAAGCTACAACAGTGCCCGCGGGTGAAGACCAAAAACCTATGATTGAGCAAGCTACTGAAATTGTGCGTCGCTTTAATCATATATATGGTGAGACTTTGGTTGAGCCTAACATTTTGTTACCCAACAATGCGGTGTGCTGCCGCTTACCGGGCACTGATGGTAAAGCCAAAATGTCGAAGAGTTTGGGCAACTGCATCTACTTGGCCGAGAGTGCTAAAGAGGTGGAGAAAAAAGTTAAATCAATGTACACTGACCCCACTCACTTACGCGTAGAGGATCCTGGACACATTGAGGGTAACACCGTATTTACTTATCTCGACGCCTTCTGCAAACCTGAACACTTTGGACTTTATTGGCCTGAATACCAAAATCTTGACGAGGTAAAGGAACACTACCAACGTGGTGGCTTAGGCGACATGAAAGTGAAAAAGTTCCTCAACAAGATACTACAGCAAGAGTTAGAACCTATACGTCAACGTCGTGCTGAATTTGAAAAAGACATTCCTGCCGTGTACGAAATGCTACGCAAAGGATGTGAAGAGGCTCGTGCCGTTGCTGCCGAAACACTCAGCGAAGTACGCCGTGCCATGAAGATTAACTACTTTGACGATGCTGAGCTAATTGCTGAACAAGCCAAACGATTTAACGAAGGCAAAGCATAAAACCAAAGACTAAATGCAAAGGGCTTAAATACGAACCATTTACATTAAGGGTAGTTCTAAAAATCCTGATAGTTGCTTTGCACCCTCTCACATGTGTATTTTTGTCAGTTCACTCAGTCACATAGCCCGCTATGTTCCTTCGTTCACTAACAAAATACACACAACAAAGTACAAATCAACTTATCAGAATTATTAGAGCTACGCGTTGGCGGAATTAGTAAACAAGTTGAAAAGTTAACGGGTTAACAAGTAAATTTGCCAGCTTATTAAGCTTTTCACCATTCAGAATTTAACACAATAGGTAATGTAAAGCATACTTACTTGTTAACCTGTCAACTTGTTAACCCGTTAACCAAAAATTCCGCCAACGGGTTAGAGCTACCCTTAAATAAGTCCCTATACTTTAACTACAATGGGCAAGCAATACGAAAAATCAACTTTTCGTTGAGCAAATTTTGCTCATTCACAAAAGTTTTCCTAACTTTGCAACCCGAAGTGAGAAGGTGCCTCAATAAAACAACGAGGCCGCGAGGTCTGCAATACAATGGTTAGTGCTTACCTTTCCCGCTCAGTGATATGTATATCAAAAACAAAAAAACAGCATAACAAAAATGAAAAGAACATTCCAACCCCACAATCGTAAGAGAAACAACAAGCATGGTTTCCGTCAGCGTATGCTTACTGCCAATGGCCGTCGCGTATTGGCAGCTCGTCGTGCAAAAGGTCGCAAAAAGTTGACCGTTTCTGACGAAGTTCATGGCAAGAAATAATAATTTCTCACCTCTCTGCTTTTAATAGGCAGAAAGAAAAAGGCTGATACCTTTCAACTCAAGAGTTGAAGTATCAGCCTTTTCCGTTTTTTAAAGAACTTCTACATAACATTTTAATGGTTGCGCGATTCTGTCATCTGCGCCTAAAATAGCGATCACTAATGCATGCTATGTCATAACCACACTACCTTTAGTTCTCTTTTTTCGTTTCATTTCTTCTAAATTAAAACGTTACACCTTTGGAACTTCATTCAGTATTGCTTATCTTTGCATAAGATAGGCTGCGGTTCGGCAGTGTATTCAAGCAAGCTTGACACACTGCTCTCACCTTGCACTATCTTTGCATAAGATAGGCTGCGGTTCGGCAGTGTATTCAAGCAAGCTTGACACACTGCTCTCACCTTGCACTATCTTTGCATAAGATAGGCTGCGGTTCTGCAGTGTATTCAAGCAAGCTTGACACACTGCTCTCACCTTGCACTATCATATATATAATCTATTAAGCAAAACAACTTATAAAGCATGACTATCTCCGAATTCTTTAAGAAGATATTCAGCCGAATGCTCTTCGGTAATTGCTTAGGTATAGTTATTATAACTATTGTACTGGCCTTTACCTCTTTGCTCTTCATTAATCTTTACACGCATCACGGACGCGAAGTAATTGTACCCAATGTATGTGGACTTAATCAAGATGTTGCACAAAAAAAATTGGAAGCCTTAGGACTTCGTATGGAGGTTACTGATACGGGATACGTTTACAACGCAGCCCCTTTCTCTGTGCTTGAACAAAACCTAAAACCAGGCGACAAAGTTAAACCTGGTCGCATTATACTCATTACTATTAATGCCAATGGGCCGCGGCAAATTGCCATTCCAGACATTGCTGACAACTGCTCACAACGCGAAGCTGAAGATAAATTGCGTGTGCTTGGGTTTAAATTGGGAGCTACAGAGTATGTACAAGGTGACCCCGAATGGGTGTATGGGGTTAAAGTTAACGGAAGAAATGTTACTGCTGGTACTAAGGTTTCGGTTACTTCACCCATCACTTTGGTTGTAGGATCAGGTGGCTCAACTGAGGAGTACAACGGAAATGATAGCCTTGACTACATTAAAAATGCTCCACATGAAGAAGAGGATGAAATCATTGAAGAGGGAGGCGGAACAGCTGAAACGCACGCTACGTCTAACGACATCTCTGAGGATTAACTTCTTAATAAATTGAACAAAACACTACATTGACTATATAAATGAACAACAACGAGTTAACTGATGAAGATTTGCTGAGCGATTTGCCACTTACTGACGAAGACGATGATGCTGGCGAAGAGTCAGCCGAGCTTTACGAGCACTATCGTGTAGTGGCAGACAAAGGTCAACAACTGCTACGCGTTGACAAGTTCCTGCTCGACCACTTGAAAGATACCTCACGCAATCGCATACAAGCGGCTGCAAAAGCAGGCTTTATTCATGTTAACGATCAACCCGTTAAAAGCAACTACCGCGTTAAACCTTTTGATGTTGTCACACTACTGCTTGACCGTCCTCGCTACGAAAACAAAATTGAGGCTGAAAACATTCCACTCGACATTGTTTATGAGGATAGTGAACTGCTTGTTGTAAACAAGCCCGCAGGCTTGGTGGTTCACCCTGGGTGTGGCAACTACACAGGCACCTTGGTCAATGCCATTGCTTGGCACTTAAAGGATGACCCTAAATATGACCCCAATGACCCTGCCGTGGGGTTGGTGCATCGCATTGATAAGGACACATCGGGCTTGTTGGTTGTAGCCAAAACACCTGATGCAAAAACAAAACTCGGACTACAGTTCTTTAACAAAACAACTCGCCGACGCTACAATGCTTTAGTTTGGGGCAACTTTACTGAAGACGAAGGACGCATTGAAGGTAACATTGCTCGTAACCCACGTGACCGTATGCAAATGGCTGTGTTCGATCCTTCATCTGACATAGGTAAACATGCCGTTACTCACTATAAGGTGTTGAAGCGCTATGGCTATGTTACTCTGGTTGAATGCATTCTTGAAACAGGACGCACACACCAAATACGTGTTCACATGAAACACATTGGGCACCCTCTCTTTAATGATGAGCGTTATGGCGGCAACCAAATTTTGCGTGGCACACAAAGTAGCACCTACAATAGCTTTATTCGTAATTGTTTCGCCATTTGTCCGCGACAAGCCTTACACGCTCGCACCTTAGGGTTTAAACATCCTAAAACGGGTGAGGAAATGGACTTTACCACTGATATTGCTCCTGACATGCAAGCTCTATTGGCTAAATGGGACAAATACATTGAAGGGGCTACTAACACTAAAGTTGAAGGATGACAAGTTGATGACAAGTTGTAGTGCGTAACAACATGGGAGCTATGAAGACTGCTATAGTTAAAAATAGGTTCACCCACGACACTCACCCACATTCACACCTGCTATATACTCATTAGCTCATTAGCAAAATACCATATAAACGCAATGAAACGTACAATTGCAATTGTTGCCGGAGGCAATAGCTCCGAGCACGATGTATCTCTGCGCTCAGCAGAAGGCATCCTGTCCTTTATGGACAAAGATAAATATGACTGTTATGTAGTTGAAGTTAAAATGGACAACTGGAAGGTTGTATACAAAAATGAAACTTGCAAAGTTGACCGCAGCGACTTTTCATTTACTGCCAGCGATGGTCACCACACCTTTGATTTTGCATACATTACTATTCATGGCACACCAGGTGAAAATGGCATAATGCAAGGCTACTTTGACCTCATCGGTTTGCCTTATTCAACCAGCGATGTGCTTGTTGAAGCATTAACCTTCAACAAGTTTGCTTTGAACAACTTTTTACGCGCCTACCCCGAATTACACATTTCTGACTCTGTGCTCATTCGCAAAGGTGATGACATCACTCCCGAAATCGAAAAGCAATTGGCTGAACGCATGGGCATACCTTGCTTTGTAAAGCCCAATGCTGGCGGTTCAAGTTTCGGTGTAACGAAAGTTAAGTTTGCCGATGCTTTACGTGCTGCTATTGAAAAGGCTATGCTCGAAAGTGATGAGGTAATGGTTGAAAAGATGATGACAGGCACCGAAATCACTTGCGGATGCTTTAAGCGTGCCAATGGTGAAATCGTAACATTGCCTATCACTGAGGTGGTTTGCCACACTGAATTCTTTGATTACGATGCCAAGTACAACAATAAGTCTGACGAAATCACACCTGCACGCATCGCTCCTAAAACAGCACAACGTGTGAGCGAAATGACGAAGCACATCTACCACATTTTAGGTTGCTATGGCTTGATTCGCATCGACTACATTCTTTCTGGCGAAAAAGGAAACGAACAAATTAACTTGCTCGAAATTAACACTACACCTGGCATGACTGCTACCAGTTTCATTCCGCAACAAGTGCGTGCCTCTGAATACGACATTAAGGACGTGCTGAGCGAAATTATTGAAGGCCGTTTTGCTTAAAACTTTTAAGAGGGGACTACAAAGTAACGAACTGACCTTTACTGCGTCAGCCATACCTTGTTGTCCCTTTTTAGGTTAGTTTTCACCTTATAATGATTCAAATAATGTTTTAAAAGCGTTTGAACGCTATGCAATAGATTAAAAACATTACTGCATGCCTGTTAGCTGAAATATTGGTTAATGGGATGGCTGGTTAATAAGTTAGTGTGCTGTACATTATGTTAATGTCTGCATGGTAAGCAACCATATAAGCTTGGTAAACTTACCTATTGGCCCATTAACCTGTCAACTTGTTTACTAATTCTGCCTACGCGTACTGCATATGAATCATCACACAAAAATTTCTCTGCCATGAATATTCATGATTTTGACGACATACGTCCTTTGCTGCCAGAAGAGCTACCCGAAGCTATTAACGAACTCTTTGCAGATGCACAATTTTGTGGCATCGTACAAACATTTATGAAAGGGGTGCCCTTAGATACTCTGAAGGCACAAGCTTTGCAATGCAAAGATAGCTTGAGCTTTCAAAAAGTATTTTTCTACCCACTCGTCAAGCAATTGCTGGCTAAATGTAGTACTGGATGCGATTTTGATGTCACAGCCATTGCCCCATCAGAACGCACCCAAGCTTACACATTCATATCTAACCACCGCGACATTGTGCTTGATTCAGCATTACTTGACATTTTGCTCATTGACAATGGTTTTGGCAACAGCATTGAAATTGCCATTGGCGATAATCTACTCATCTACCCCTGGATTAAAACTTTGGTACGTATTAACAAGTCGTTCATTGTTAAACGTTCGGTGGGTATGCGCGAGATGTTGCTCGCAAGTAAACACATGAGTCAATACATGCACTTTGCTATTAACGAACGCAATGAGGGCATATGGATTGCACAACGCGAAGGACGAGCTAAAGATTCTAACGACCGTACACAAGAGTCAATACTTAAAATGATGGCTTTGGGAGGTGATGGCTCACCACTCGAAAGCATCAAAGCTCTACACTTGGTGCCGCTCACCATTTCGTATGAATATGATCCTTGCGACTTTTTAAAAGCAAAGGAGTTTCAACAAAAACGTGACGATGCACAATTTAAAAAGAGCCGACAAGATGATTTGACCAATATGCAAACGGGCATCATGGGATACAAAGGACGCATTCACTACCACTTGGCTGCGCCAGTCAACTCATGGATTGACGAATATGCCGCTTTGCCAAAAAACGAATTCTATAAAGCTGTTGCTCAGCGCATTGACAAAAACATTCACCAGGGTTATGCCATTTATGCTAACAACTATGTGGCTCTCGACATGTTGAATGGTAATAATGAACAAGCTCAGCATTACACAGCTGCCGACAAGGAGAGGTTTAATGACTACTTGCAACAGCGCATATCACTCATTTCATTGCCCAATAAGGACGAGGGCTACTTGCGTGAACGATTGCTCACCATGTATGCCAATCCTCTGATTAACCAACTTAAAGCGCAACTTTAGAACGCATTGTATGCTGAAGCCTTTCACCTTGCTTATTGCCACATTGTGCTTACTCTGTGCTTGCAATGACGACGATACGACAATACCAGCTTACCAGTTTGCGTTGGCTGACATGAGCACTAACATACATGGCACAGCCACACAATTAAACTTTGATGATGGCAATACATATCAACTCAAAGCGGCTGTTACAAAATTGAAGCCCGACACTACCTACCGTATGCAGGTGCTCTATGTCATGAATGATGATGGCAAGGCGCAACTTTATAATTATGTGCCCATTTTAGCTCCACAAGTGGTAAGGTATAGCACAGGCATGGCATTCAAGCATCCCTTAAATGTGGTTACTTATTGGCAAACTTCTAAATACATTAATCTGCAGCTAAACATTAAGGGTACTGCTAAGGGAGTGCATTACTTTGGTTTTAACGAAACGGACTTCCGCACGAATGCTGACGGGTCACACACTATGATGGTTGAACTTGTGCATAACCAAAATAGTGACCCTCTATATTACACTCGTAGCACTTACCTATCGTTGCCGCTACAACCGCTACATAACTTACTGCGAACTGGCATCGACTCACTGCAACTCACCATTAATACGTTTAGTGGCAAGCAGGTTTATAAATTCATATACTAACGCCATGGCGGAATTAGTTGACAAGTTGATGAGTCAACAGGTAAGTTTGCCACGTTTTTTGTTTCTTACCATTCTGACTTAATTATAATAAGTAGTGTGCAGAGAATACTTATTAACCAGTCAATTTATAACCCTATAAGCCCAAACTTCCGCCAACAGTTATACAAATCACGCCATCTGCTATGAACGAAATGGCTTTTAAGTAGTTGTGCTTAAAAGTGCATCAGTTTGCACCCCATTTCACCATTGGCGTGTCATTATTATATCTAAAACAAAAACATATCACACCCACATATGTTACTTACACCTGAAGAAATCAAACAGCAAACGCGCGACTTGTGGCGCAAATGTCTACATAACACTGAAGCGTTTATGGACATCTACTTTGACGAGAAATATACCGATGAGGGCAACCTCACCATACGTCATGACGGAAACGTTGTTGCAAGTGCACAACTACAGCCCTATCGCTTTACTTTTTATAACACCGTTTTACGTGCTGGCTACCTATCAGGATTGGCCACACTGCCTGAGTTCCGTGGACGTGGTTATGCTTCGAATTTGCTGCACGAAGCACATCGCCGATTGTTTAGACAAGGTGCTGCCATCAGTTTCCTTGTACCCAACAATGATGAGCTACGCCATTTCTTTGAAAAGCCGCAGCATGGTGCCTTTTGGACTGCCGTATATCGTCAAAATCTACCTTTGGATGTAACCAACGATGGAGCCTTTGACAAGATTGAGGTAACTCAACCTGATGAATGGGCTAACGAACTTTACGTGTTCTATCGTCGCCTTACATCAGAACTGCCTTTTATGGTGCATCCATCTGAAAATGACTTTTTCGCAGCTCTTGAAGATGCTGACGCTAAAGATGGATATGTGTTAGTAGCTCGTCGCAAACGTCGTATGGTTGGCTTCTGTTTGGCTGTCAAAGAGGACGATGGCAATGTTTACATACGCACTTTGGCCATTACAGAAACTGCGGTACGTGCAGCCTTTGTTGACTACCTTTGCAAAGCCTGCAATGTTGACAAAGTGTATCGCCGCTTTTGTCTGCCAGGTTCGCTCAAAGGTTCTGTGCCTTATGCCATGGCACGCGTTATTAATGTACCACGTTTCCTTTCAGCTATTGCCACTCCTAATCCAGGATTCCAACTTCACATTGGTGTGGATGGCGACCTTGACATACCTGAAAACAATGGATGGTATGTGGTTGAAAACGGCCGTGTACGCCTAACTGACGAAAAGCCTGATAGCATTGTTACCCCTGGTGGCTTGGCTGCTATGTTTATGGCAGCACAACCTATGGTGATGGACATGCTGCTTGATGAATAAGAGCTACTGCAAAGCTAATGCTTGCTTTTCAATATTACGAGCATATGAAAAAAATAGGTCTATCAATAGCCCTGCTGCTGGGGCTGCTTAACACAAGTAGCGCACAAACGGCACTTGAACTAAAACAGCAGTCACTTTCAAAGTGGAACATTGGTGCTGCTCAATATAGTGGTATCACATCGCTTGGCGGCAACCGCTATGCTTTGGTGAGCGACAAAGAACCTACTGATGGCTTTTTCATTTTCCGCATTGACCAAAGTTCCACTACGGGCGATGTTACACAAGTTTACCTTGAAGGCTTTAAGGGTAACAAGCACCCTAAGGTTGATGCGCAAGGCATTAGCATTCGCGACTGTGAAGGCATTGCTTATGTGCCTTCACGTGGTACATTGTTTATTAGTGGCGAAGGTGACCAACGCATCATGGAATATGATATGTATGGTCAGCCTACAGGCCACGAACTGCATGTTCCTAACATTTTCTCAAGCCAGCATATCGTGGCAAACTATGGTTTTGAAGCCTTATGCTATGACACCATTGCTCATCGCTTTTGGACCACCACCGAAAGCACTTTGCCTGCTGACGGACCTGCTGCAAGCCCACAACACCCTGGGGGCAAGAACTTGTTACGTATTCAAGCCTTTGACGATGCTTTGCAACCTGTGGCACAATATGCCTACCGAATGGATGCAGGACAAACTGATGACTTTGGCAAAATATACGTAATGGGGGTTCCCGAACTTACTCCTTTACCTGATGGTAGACTTTTGGTGTTAGAACGTGAGGCGAATGTTACATCGGGCGGATTAAGTAGCGCAGTGCGATGCAAGCTATTTGTTACTGATCCTGCTCATTGTGAACAAATTGATGCGAACACTTCGCTGAAGAATCTTGACAATAATCATTTTCTGAGCAAGAGGCTTTTGGCCGATTGGACAACTCATGTGCAACCCTTTAACATAACATTTGCTAACTATGAAGGTATGTGCTTAGGCCGTCCTTTACCCGATGGCCGACAAACACTATTGTTGGTCAACGACTCACAGGGTGGCTACCGCAAAGGCCCTTTCAGACTGAAAGATTACATTAAGGTTATTGTCATTGGCAATTAAGCCAATGGTTCTCATTTATTTTGATATTTCTATTTTAGAGTTCTACTAAAAAAGCCCCTAAGTTTGAACTGCACCCCAAAAGTTAGACACAAAACTTTTGGGGTGCAGTTCAGTTTTTAGCTTAGGGGCTTTTTTAATACAAGCATGCAGGGTCGACAAATAGTACACCTATAGGCGTGAAAGTTATTTAAAACGTAAGTTGATAATCGTCAAGTCCTATCCAATGGTCAAACTTCCACCCCACCTCATCATAATGTGCTACATGGCGAAAGCCCAAACGTTCATGGAAACGCATACTCGTTTCATTTTCTGATGTTACGCAAGCTATCAACACATGGTAGCGTAACAAACGACATAGCTCAATGATTCTACCCACAAAATCTGTACCAATGCCTTGATGACAATAGTCATGATCAATATATACCGACAACTCCTTTGTATGCAAAAAGGCAGCACGTGTGCGCCAAGGGTGAACGTAACAGTAAGCTATCACCTTGCCTTTGTGTTCAAGAACCCAATAAGGATGGTGAGCAGTAATCTCTACTATACGTTGCCGCATTTCGTCGGCTGTAACTTCTGTCACCTCAAAAGTAATGGTGGTGTTCTTTATGTAATAATTGTAAATTTCAGCCAGAGCAGCTGCATCATTCAGCTGCACAGGACGCATTACCAAGTCTGCTAACATATTTTGTTTTCTTCGTTTTATTCCGTTGCAAAGTTAGCAAACTACAAGCAGGTACAAACCCTAAGTCTTATTTTTTTCACTCAACAAAGTGCCACTTAACCTAACGTTTCCAATTATAAATACTACCTTTGCAACTACAATGAACGAAGATACTTTTGACATACGCGCGGAGCAAGCTGCTCCAACCGCCTCAGAGCGCGACTTTGAAAACGCCCTACGCCCACTACAGTTTGATGACTTTAGCGGACAAAGTAAGGTGGTAGATAACTTGCGCATTTTTGTAGAGGCTGCTAAATATCGTGGTGAACCACTTGACCACACTTTACTACATGGCCCTCCAGGTTTGGGTAAGACAACCTTGTCGAACATTATTGCCAACGAGTTAGGGGTCGGATTTAAACTCACCTCGGGACCAGTACTTGATAAACCAGGCGACTTGGCAGGTTTGCTTACTAGCCTTGAACCTAATGACGTCTTATTTATTGATGAGATTCACAGATTGTCACCCGTGGTGGAAGAGTATCTTTACTCGGCCATGGAGGATTATCGCATAGACATCATGATAGACAAGGGACCTGCAGCTCGTAGCATTCAAATTGATTTGAATCCGTTTACACTAGTGGGTGCAACCACACGTAGCGGATTGCTTACAGCCCCTCTGCGTGCTCGTTTTGGCATTAACTTGCACTTGGAATATTATGATGCTGACACGCTGCAACGCATCATTGAACGCTCAGCCAGCATACTGCGGGTACCTATTGACGCTAAAGCAGCAGGCGAAATAGCCAGCCGCTCACGTGGTACACCACGTATTGCCAATGCTTTGCTACGTCGTGTGCGTGACTTTGCACAAGTTAAAGGTACAGGCCGCATTGACATGGACATTGCCACATTTGCGCTTGAGGCTCTTAACATTGACAAGTATGGGCTTGACGAGATTGATAATAAGATACTGCTCACCATTATTGACAAATTTAAAGGTGGTCCCGTTGGCATTACTACCATAGCTACTGCTATTGGCGAGGACGCTGGCACTGTGGAGGAGGTGTATGAACCTTTCTTAATTAAAGAAGGCTTTATACGTCGCACTCCGCGTGGACGAGAAGTCACTGAGCTGGCTTACAAGCACTTAGGACGTAGCATGTATGGTCCATCAACCACCAATGAACCGGGTTTGTTTGATTAAATTTTTCTTGACTTAATACATTGTAAAATGGTTACATATAACGTAATAGATATAAAAATGCCCGACATATCACACCGCGAAACTACTGCATGGGTGCGTGCCGTGGCTGCATCATATGGTAAACGTGTGGGCGACATTGCTTATGTGTTCTGCAACGATGATAAAATTCTTGAAGTAAATCGTCAATACTTGCAACACGACTATTACACTGACATCATTACCTTTGACTACTGCGAAGGTGACATGTTAAGCGGAGACTTATTCATTAGCTTGGACACTGTGCGCACCAATGCTGAACAGTTTGGCAAGACGTATGATGATGAACTACACCGTGTCATCATTCATGGCATCTTACACTTGGTGGGCATTAACGACAAAGGTCCCGGTGAACGCGAAATTATGGAAGCGGCTGAAGACAAAGCACTGACTTTGCTCAGCACTATGCGAAATGAGGCCAAAAAGGGTTAATAAGACTATAAAGATACAAAATACTATAGCGACAAGGTTGTATATGCAATTTTATCGCTATATTTGTTGGCAAAGTTAGTACAAATCGAGCACAAATGTTTGGGTTCTAAGTGACGAGGCGTACCTACTTAAAAAAGGAAATAACACGTTTAACCACATAACCCCTAACTGACACAATGAAAAAGTTTATGTTGATGGCCATGACTGCCATCTTTGCGCTTAGCGTTAGCGCTCAATGCCCTACAAAGAAGGGTGACTGCTGCAAGAAGGAAAAGACTGAATGCTGCCAAAAAGATAAGAAAAAGGACAGCTGCAAGAAAGACAAAAAAGCTTGCAAAAAGAACAAAGAGGCCTGCAAAAAGGCTTGCAAACAACAAAAAGAAGTAGCAAAAAAAGATTGCTACAAAAAAAAGTAGTGATTGATTAGCCCCTCAAAATGGTAAGTAGATAGGAGTGAGTGACACTTTAATTGTTTGCATTAGCTTTTTCTATACTCCTTTAGGCACAAATTCGTTTAATAACAAGTGTAGGAGTAAGTACTATTTACAATACCACTTATTGAACATTGGTTTTCATAGTTATATTTTTTCAGCGATAGGAGCATTACACGGCATTAGTCGTATGCTACTATCGCTGTTTTTATTAATAGGTTAACTTTACTTTTATATTAAGCACTTACTTCTGCAGTTTAAGGCAAGCCCAACCATCTAACACATGTTCGTCAACCAACTTTAGTCCTTGCTTTTCGGCTTCAGCCACAAGTTGCGGAATGTCTGTGTCATAAAAACCACTCATATAGATATAGGCACCTTGTTTCATGCGTGGCACATAGTATTTTAAGTCGTTCAGCAATATGCCCAAGTTGATGTTAGCTATTACCAAATCAAAAGGTCCTTTGCTCGCCAACGATGAAGCGTCGCCTAATTCTACATCAATACCATCAAGGTGATTGAGAGCTATGTTTTCACGCGAGTTCTTCACACACCACTCATCAACATCAATGCCTACACAATGCTTGGCACCACGCATGCGAGCCAAAATAGCCAATATGCTTGTACCACAACCCATATCGAGCACTTCGAGTCCGTTTATATCATCGTTAAGCAGGCGACTTATCATTTGCGAAGTTGTGGCATGGTGTCCCGTGCCAAACGACATTTGCGGATTAATTGTTATGCTATATTCGGCCTTGGGCACATCAGTGTGAAAAGTACTGGCTATAACACAACGCCCATCAACTACCAAGGGTTTGAAGTAATTTTTCTCCCACTCCTCATTCCAGTCTTTATCCTCAGCCTCTTGCATTTCATAAGTGATTTCAACATCAGGCAGCGGAAAAGCAGCCAAAGTGTCGTCAAGCGCCTGCTGACTAAACAAAGCCTTTTGTATGTAGCACTGAAAATGATCTTCGCTCAACTTTTGCTCAAACGTAGGATTTTCAGGATTTGCACAATGAGCCAATGCAGGACGATCAAGTTCATCTGTATGAACAAAACTATCAAACCCTATTTCGGCCAACACTGCTGATAACACATCTTGCACAGCCTCAGTTGCAGGACGTGTAGTAAAGGTAAATTCTAAATATTGCATTTTATATTGTTCTTTTTTTATAACAAATAGGTGTTCAAAATTATTTTTACATGGAAAGAACCTTATCGTGGGTAAAAATAATTTTGAACACCTATTTAATCATTATTATTTACGAGCCTAAAACAATAAATACTTACTTTTCAGGAACGCGTTCAAGAATGGTTTTTACAAATGTCCAATACTTGTCAACGCTTGGAATGTAGCAACGCTCGTTAGGTGTGTGAGGCGAACGTAGAGTAGGACCAAAGCTTACCAAATCCATATTAGGACGCAATGCTCCAATCACGCCACACTCCAAACCAGCATGAACCACCGTTACATTGTTCTCTTCGTTAAAAAGTTCGCGATAGATATTCTTCATTACCTCAACAATTTCGCTATGCGGGTTAGGTTGCCATGCTGGATAATCGCCATCAGTTTCCACCTTCATGCCTGCCATTGAGAAAGCACTTTCAAGGGTTTCAACACAGCACTCGCGCATTGAGTCACGTGACGAACGAATAAGAATGAGGAACTTTGCCTTACCTTCACCTATCTCGACAATGGCCAAGTTTGATGAAGTTTCTACAATCGCCTTGTCATAAGGAATCATGCGGTAAACACCATTGTGTACAGCACAAAGCGCGTCAACCAAGTTGTCTTGAATTTCTTGTGGCACAATTTCAGCGGGCAATGCAACATCTTCCACATCAAGTTCAAGTGTTGTTTCAATAGGGTCATATTCATCCTTAAATGTTTGACACCACTCAGCTACCACTTCTTTGAATGCCTCCACATTCTCCTTAGGCAAAGTGAGAACCACCTCAGCTGAACTGGGTATAGCATTACGCATGTTGCCTCCCTTCCACTCAGCCAAGCAAGCCTCAAAGTTAGCTATGGCATCTTGCACCAAACGAGCCATTGCTTTATTGGCATTGCAGCGACCTTCATTAATTTCAAGACCTGAATGTCCACCAAATAGTTTGTGCAATGTAACCTTAACTGCAGCATCTGTTGCGTCAACGGGTTGAGCTTTATACTCAAGTGTTGCAGTCATATTCACACCACCAGCAGAGCCTATAATCATCTCGCCCTCAGTTTCATCATCCAGGTTGAGCAATATATCGCCCTGAATTACGTCTGCCTTCATGTGGTTTACACCATACATGGTCGTTTCTTCATCAGCTGTTATGAATCCTTCAACAGGGCCATGCTTTAAGGTGTCATCCTCCATTACAGCCATAATTGTAGCTACAGCCATACCATCATCTGAGCCAAGGGTTGTGCCTTTTGCTTTTACCCAATCGCCATCAATGTAGGTTTCAATGGGGTCAGTTTCAAAGTTATGAGTTGAGTCTTTGGTCTTTTGTGGCACCATGTCCATATGACCTTGTAAGGTTACCATTTTGCGGTTTTCCATGCCAGCCGATGCTGGTTTACGCATAATAATGTTTCCTGCTTCGTCTTTAAAAGCCTCTACTCCTTTACTGGCAGCCCAATCGAGCAAGAACTTTTGCACCTTTTCAAGGTGTCCTGAAGGACGGGGTACTTGTGTCAGTAAATCAAAGTTTCTCCAAATGGCCTGCGGTTGCAGGTTTGCAATTTCACTCATGATATAATGTTATTTAAAAGTTATTCAATGAAAGGGTTTGCGATGATTCACCCGTGCCCAGCCCAAAGCGCCCAATAGCACCACCAATGCGGTTTGAATGGTGTGTACCACTAATGCAAACATAATAGCTTGCGACTCGGCTATACCATATAGCACCAACATAGTTTTTACAGCAAAATGCCACGGTCCTGCACCATTAGGTGTAGGTACTAAAACAGCAAATGTGCCTACACAAAATATAAGGAAGGCTGCCCCTACTGACAGCGACGAGGTGAAATCAAAACAAAAGAAAGCTATGTAGAAGTGTAAAAAGTAACCCACCCATATGAGCACGCTATAGAATAAATAAAGGGGCAGGTTACGCACCTTACGTAGTGAGAGTATGCCCTCCCACATGTCATATAGCATGTCACGGCCTTTTTTGAAAAAGGCAAAACGCTTTACCACTACTACTGCGGCTATAACTGCAGCCACCAAACATATGAGGGTCACTAAATAGCCTGTACCTGTAAACCGATGTAGTATGTCGCCAAAACTGGTGCCCGTTTCTTTTAAAAACTTCAAGAACATAGGCAATTGCAACAAAAAGGCTATGCCCGTAAAAAGAAGCATGAGCAACGAATCGACCAGACGCTCTGTTACTACCGTTCCTAACGATTTGGTAAAGGATATGCCATCACACTTCTTTAATGTGCCACACCGAGTTACCTCACCTATTCGTGGTATGACTAAACTGGCTGCATACGACATAAATATAGAATCGGTGCAGGTGGCACGACGTGCATGTTCACCCAGTGGGTCAAGTGCCATCTTCCATCGCCAAGCACGAGCCATTTGGGGCAATATGCCAAAGGCTAATGACAAGAGCATCCACCACCAATTCATGTCATGCATTACACAACGACTGAAATCAACCCAATTGGTGCCGCGATACATCCACCATAATATGCCTATGCCAAGCACAAAGGGGAGCATTATTTGTAATGTGGTTTTTATCAAATGCTTCATGCGTTATTGTTTGTCATACTTTTGGGAGCTGTTTTCGTAATATTATATTACCTTTGCAACAAGGTAGGCGGCACCTCGGCAATGAAAATAAAAACAAGTTTTTCTTTTCATTGCGCTCGGTTTGCACTACCTTTAAATAAGGTAGGCGGCACCTCGGCAATGAAAATAAAAACAAGTTTTTCTTTTCATTGCGCTCGGTTTGCACTACCTTTGCAAAAGCAAAAGTAGAAAAAAGAATTTAGATGAAGTCTGTACGCCCTAAAAAATTTCTTGGTCAGCACTTTCTGACACACTTGCCCACGGCACAAGCCATTGCCGATACCATTGACGCTTGCCCTGACATTCCTGTTCTTGAAGTAGGACCAGGCATGGGGGTCATGACTCAATTCATTCTGCCTAAGAAACGTGAGTTTAAGGTGGTTGAAATTGACTTTGAAAGTGTGGCGTACTTGCGCGAGCACTTTCCTGAGTTAGAGGATAACATCATTGAGGATGACTTTTTGAAGATGCATCTTGACCACACGTTTAACGGACGACCCTTTGTGCTTACTGGCAATTATCCCTATAACATCAGCAGTCAGATTTTCTTTAAAATGCTCGACTATCGTCACCTCATACCTTGCTGCACTGGCATGATTCAAAAAGAAGTGGCTGAACGCTTGGCTGCTAAACCTGGCTGTAAAGCATATGGCATTCTGAGTGTATTGGTGCAACTTTACTATGATGTTGACTACTTATTTACCGTTGAGCCTGGAGTCTTTAATCCACCCCCCAAGGTGCGAAGCGCTGTCATTCGCATGACACGTAATCAGGTGCAACATCCTGGATGTGACGAGGACTTACTACGTCATGTGGTAAAAACCACCTTTAACCAACGACGCAAAATGATGCGTGGGTCAATCAAACCTTTGCTACATGAGTTAGATCAAAAATGTGGTACCACCCCACCCGACCACACTTCTTTCTTGGCTCAAGAACTGCTCACTAAACGTCCCGAACAACTTTCGGTACAAGCGTTTATCGACCTCACCAACCAAGTGACACAACATTACGCCAACTGCCTGCAATAAATTGTGGACTATAACGTTATTAACACTGAATACATTACATTTTATATATGAAGACCTATTTAGTTACAGGTGCTGCCGGTTTTATCGGTGCAAACTATTTGAAATACATTTTAGGCAAATACGATGACATTCGTGTTGTAGTACTTGACCTGCTCACCTATGCAGGTTATTTGGGCACTATTGCCGACGACATTGACAATGACCGTTGCTTTTTTGTAAAAGGTGACATTTGCGATCGTGCTTTGCTCGATAAACTCTTTGCTGAATATCGTTTCGATGTTGTAGTGAACTTTGCTGCCGAAAGTCATGTTGACCGCAGCATTGAAAATCCGCAATTGTTTCTTAACACCAATATTTTAGGCACACAGAATCTGTTAGATGCTGCACGTGCTGCATGGGTCATGGGACGCGATGAACAAGGCTATCCTACTTGGCGCTCTGGTGTACGCTTCCATCAAGTGTCAACCGACGAGGTATATGGTTCACTCGGTGCTGAAGGATACTTTACTGAGCAGACTCCACTTAATCCACATAGCCCATATAGCGCTTCAAAAACATCGGCCGACCACTTTGTTTGCGCCTATCACGACACTTATCACATGCCCGTGAGCATTACGCGCTGCTCTAACAACTATGGTCCCTACCAATTTCCTGAAAAACTCATCCCGTTAGTTATCAACAACATTCTTGAAGGCAAGCACTTGCCCGTGTATGGCAAAGGCGAAAACATTCGCGATTGGCTCTATGTTGAAGATCACTGCAAGGCTATTGACATGGTTATTAACCAAGGTGCAGCTGGCAGCATTTACAATGTGGGTGGACATAATGAGCGACAGAACATTCAAATCGTTAAAATCATTATTCGCACCATCCACGACATCATGCAGCAAGAACCGCAATTCCGCACTCTGCTAAAAAAACAAGAACGTGACGCAAATGGCGAAATTAGTATTGATTGGATTAACGATGACCTTATTACCTTTGTTAAAGACCGCTTAGGTCATGACCAACGTTACGGCATTGACCCCTCTAAAATTAAAGCTGACTTAGGATGGTTTCCCGAAACTACCTTTGAAGTGGGCATTGTAAAAACCATACGTTGGAACCTTGAACACCACGATTGGATTGAAGCCGTTAGTGGTGATGACTACCAACTTTATTACGACAAAATGTACAAAAACAAGTAAGTGCAACCCGTTGGCATAATTAATGGTTAACGAATTAACAATTTGACATGTTAACAAGAAAGTATGCTATATTATTATGTTAAAGTCAAAATGGTAAGAAGCTAAAATGCTTGACAAACTAACCTGTTAAACCGTTAACTTGTCAACTTATTTACTCATTCCGCCAACGCGTAAATACACACTTTACTTACTCCATCATAAAGCCTTTTCAAATGACGAATGCCTCATTAGTATTCACCCATTTGAAAAGGCTTTTTCCGTTCTTCTTATGTGAAACATCAGACTACATGGTAGTCATTCTATTACGGCCCAGCACCACCAACACACGTTAACACCACTTAACTGCAAACCCAACTCATCATTCATTGTACTTATTACAAAATAGTGAACATTTTAAAAGACTTTGATTTGCAATAATTGCACAAAAATCCTATCTTTGTACCCAAGAAACACAAGGACAAGCCTACTACATTACAAATAAGTAAGCTTTTATTACTACGACAACTCAATTTTGAAATTATTACATTGAACAAAGGATAATACCTTGCAATGCTATACCTATTATAAGGTAGCGTGGCAAGGCTCATGTTCAATTCACTTTTAACCCTAAAACCCTTAATAAGAAATGGATTTTATTCAAGGACCCTGGACTGAACAAATTAACGTGACGGACTTTGTAAAGCGCAACATTACGCCTTATGAAGGTGATGCCTCATTTTTGGTAGGTCCCACCGAGCGTACACGCAAGTTGTGGAACATCTGCTTGCAAGCACTTGAGGAGGAACGTGCCAATGGTGGTGTTCGCTCACTCGACCCTGACACGGTTTCAACCATCAGTTCGCACAAGGCTGGCTACATTGACAAAGACAACGAACTCATTGTTGGCCTTCAAACTGATGAACTGCTCAAGCGTGCCATCAAGCCTTTTGGCGGAATAAAAGTGGTTGAAAAGGCTTGTGCGCAGCAAGGGCACCCGGTTAATGATAAGGTAAAGGACATCTTCACACATTATCGCAAGACACACAATGATGGTGTGTTCGACGTGTACACTGAAGAGATTCGTCGTTTCCGTTCACTTGGTTTCCTCACTGGTTTGCCCGACAACTATGCACGTGGCCGCATTATTGGCGACTATCGTCGCTTAGCCGTGTATGGCATCGACCGACTCATTGAAGCCAAAGAGGCTGACAAACGCGCCATTGGTAGTCCCATGACAGAGTCACGCATTCGCTTACGCGAAGAGGTGGCTGAGCAAATTAAGGCTCTGAAAGAGATGAAGGTTATGGGCGAATACTATGGTTTAGAGCTCGCACGCCCTGCACAAAATGCGCAAGAGGCCGTACAATGGGTTTACATGGCCTACTTAGCTGCTGTTAAGGAACAAGATGGTGCTGCCATGTCATTAGGCAATGTTTCATCATTCCTTGACATTTACATTGAGCATGACTTGAAGCATAATATCATTGATGAAACCTTTGCACAAGAACTGATTGACCAATTCGTTATGAAGCTCCGCATGGTGCGCCACTTACGCATGGATGCTTACAACGAAATTTTTGCTGGCGACCCCACATGGGTAACAGAGTCACTTGGTGGACGCTTTAATGATGGTACACTTAAAGTTACTAAAACATCATTCCGCTTCTTACAGACTCTCTACAACTTAGGTCCTTCACCCGAGCCCAACCTCACGGTGCTTTGGAGTTCTGAACTACCACAAGGTTGGAAAGAATTCTGTGCTAAGGTTAGCGTTGACACTTCATCTATTCAGTATGAAAACGACACGTTGATGCGTGAAGTTCGCGGTGAAGACGACTATGGCATTGCTTGCTGCGTAAGCTATCAAGCTATAGGTAAGCAAATTCAGTTCTTTGGCGCACGTTGCAACTTAGCTAAAGCTTTGCTCTTAGCTATTAATGGTGGTCGCTGCGAAAAGACTGGCACCGTTATGCTTGAAGGCATACCAGCTCTTACATCTGACGTGCTCAACTACGATGAGGTGTTGAAAAACTACAAATTGGTGCTGAAGCAAATTGCACGTATATATAATGATGCCATGAACATCATTCATTACATGCACGACAAATATTACTACGAAAAGGCTCAAATGGCACTTATTGACACTGACCCCGCCATTAACATTGCCTATGGTGCCGCAGGTCTTTCTATTGCCATTGACTCTCTCTCGGCCATCAAGTATGCTAAGGTTACCGCTAAGCGTAATGACATTGGACTTACTGAAGGCTTTGACATTGAAGGCGAGTTCCCTTGCTTTGGTAACAACGACGATAGAGTTGACCACCTGGGCGTTGACTTGGTTTACTACTTTGATGAAGAGTTAAAGAAACTGCCCGTTTATAAAAACGCACAACCTACGCTTTCACTTCTTACCATCACATCAAACGTTATGTATGGTAAAAAGACGGGGGCTACTCCCGATGGACGTGCTGCTGGCATTGCATTTGCTCCAGGTGCTAATCCTATGCACGGACGTGACAAGAGTGGTGCAGTTGCTTCACTGGCTTCAGTTGCCAAGTTACGTTACCGCGATTCTCAAGATGGCATTTCAAACACATTCAGCATCGTGCCACAGAGCTTAGGACTTACCCCTGAAGATCGCGTTGAGAACCTTGTTACCATGATGGATGGTTACTTTACCAAAGGTGCTCACCACTTAAATGTGAACGTTTTGAACCGCGAAATGTTAGAGGATGCTATGGAACATCCTGAAAAGTATCCACAACTTACCATTCGTGTGAGTGGCTACGCTGTTAACTTCGTAAAGTTGTCACGCGAGCATCAGCTTGAAGTTATTTCACGTTCATTCCACGAGCGCATGTAATTGCATAGCCTCACAACATAGGGGGGCTAACACATCAATAACTTACTAAAAAAGCCATCGCGCGAAACATTTGAGTTTTGCACGATGGCTTTTTTTATATGTAAAAGTGATCAAAATGAAGAGTTATTGAAATCAAGACACCTACTAATCAATGATGAGTAGAGTCATTAGCGTGAACAGGCACATGTTCATTAGTTGTAGCAGACGAAGTATTAGTGCCATTATTTGCAGCACCCGTTTCTTCAGCTGTTTCCTCTGCATTTTGCGAAGCCTCTTTAGCTTGCTTATACTTTTTCCAATATAGCCAACGGGCATGTCTTATGGAGTCTTGTATGCGCAAACTATCTTCGTGCGACAACACATTAGCCATTGTGTCAACCTCTGTCTTTACAGGTTCTGGCAAAGTATCAGCTGCTACCACGGGGGTAGCATCCTTTTGTTCCATCTGCCAATGCCTAACCATGGGCATCCACACATTATAGGTTGCAACAATAACAACCACAATGGCCGCAATGAGCCACGCCCACCAATATCGCTTTGTCCAACGTTTTGTAGCCAACCACATTTTGTTTTTACGTGGGTGTCTATAACGTTTACTCCGATTGTGCTTTACCCCTTCATTTTGCGTTACAACATGTTGTGAAGGCAAGTCGGGGTGTGACGAGGGGACTTGAGCTTTCACTTTTGCTTTCGTACTATCCGACTTTGCATCTTCCGTTTTAAAGGACGTGTATGAATAACCTAAGGGTAAACGTGGAGGGATGTTGGTAGTTCGGCTTTCGCTGGGTTCAAAATAAAGAGAGTGTAGCGAGTGTACTTCATCAAAGTCATTCTCATCCTGTTCAGTCACCTTACCTTCATCATCTGCACCCTGCGCATCATTTTTTGTGGAGCTGTTATCAACGCTTGCCTCATATGCTTCATCAGCTGTAGCATTAGCGCTCATCTCATCAGCTTCGTCAGAGTTCATTGTGTCGTCACCAGCAGACTCGGACGCTTCGAGTTGATTAGCGCTACCCCCCTGCACATTATCGATTGATGGTGTAAGTGGCTTATTAAGTTCCCCTGTATCTTTTTTCTTTTTATTCATAACAACAATATGTTTTATGCGTCACCACAGGTTAACGCAGAGTTGGTAAACACCACACGTTAGTTACCTAATCATTATCGCGATTGCCCATAAAAACCATTAAGTAGTAAACAAGCGTGGCTAAAGAGCTCAACGCTGCAACCACATAAGTGTAGGCAGCAGAGCGTAAAGCCGAAACTGCCATAGGCTGATCATAAGCTGAAGTGATGCCAGCCTGTTGCAGCCAAGCAGTTGCACGACGTGAAGCGTCAATCTCAACAGGCAAAGTGATAAAGCTGAACAAGGTGGTCAGGGCAAACAATATGATGCCTACCAGCAATATGGAGGGCATGGTTTGCACCATGATAATACCTGCCAACAATATCCATTGCACCCAATTTGAGGCAAATGACACCACTGGGACAAGTGCAGAGCGCATGGTGAGCGGTGCATAAGCTACAGCATGCTGTACCGCGTGTCCGCATTCATGAGCAGCCACGGCTGCAGCTGCTACTGACCTACCATTAAACACCTCGGGCGATAAATTAACAGTGTTGTTTGTAGGATTATAATGGTCGGTTAAGTAACCTGGTGTACATGTCACCATAACATTGTAGATGCCATTGTCATGTAACATCTTTTCAGCTACTTCACGTCCTGAGAGTCCTGATGTAAGAGGTACTTTTGAAAACTTTTTAAACTTACTATTCAAATTTTGCTGCACTACGAAGCTCAGCAGTGCAATGCCAATAAAAATAATCCAATAGAACATAGTAAATATTTATATTAGGTAACCCGTTGGCGGATTTGTTGGTAAACGGGCTAACAAGTTGACAATTAACGAGTACGTTTGATAAGTAGGTATTCAAAATTAGTTGATATGAATGGGTGCAGTATTTAGTTCATATGCTATTTGTGTAAAACCTTGTTGTTTAAGACGAAAGTTATCATTCATCTATGTTATGCCTTGCGCCTTACCTTCGACAAGGCAAATTCAAGACATTCTTTCATAATTTGTGCTCCAAGCAAGCGTAAACTGGCTATGTAAGCTACTGCTGCCACCACCACCTTAACAAGTAAACTAAGGTAGATGTTGTTGGCCACATACTGAGCAGCCAACCAAGCTAAACCCATAGCTATAGCTGCTAAAGCTATAAACGGAATCACATCGCGCAGGGCATCTAAGAGTTTGAGTCCTATCATGCGGTGCACAAACCAATGCCACACAAACACCCATAGCGTATTTGTCGTAATGTAGGCCAACACCATAACCTCAACGCCCCATCTGTACAACATAACAAGTTGCAACATTTGTGCCAAGCAAAGTGCTATGGTGTTCCACATAAACAAGTTGCTTTTACCCTGACTGACAATAAAATTGGAATAGAGTGAGGCGAAGGGAATGAAAGCTCCCCCCACACACAGCAACTGCATAAGGCGTGCACTCACCAACCATTTATCGGTTATGGCGATGGTTATAAACTCTGGCGCAATCAATGCCAAGCCAAACAATGCTGGACATGACAAAAAGGCTGTTAAGCGTAACATTTTTCGAAACACTTGCTGCATACGCTCTGGCTCATTATATGATAGACGTGCAAACAAAGGTTGTGTTACACTCCATATCATTCCAGTAAGCGTTGTATACCCCATACCTGTCCATTTATTAGCCTGATTGTAGTATCCCACGGTCTTTTCGCCATACAAACGACCAAAGAAGAGGCTGAACAAGTTGTTATTGATGTGCGTAAAGATGTTGGTTGCTAACAACCGCGAACTATAACCTATCATGCCCCGTAAGGGGTGAAGGTCAATGTGCCACGTGGGATGCCAACCTGCAAACCACCAACTGCCTATGGTTAACATGGAGCAAAAGGTGAGGTTCTGCACAGCTATGCCCCAATAGGCAAAACCATTCCATGCTAAGTAAATACCTACTAACCCCGAAACTATGAGGGCTACCGATGACAATATGGCTGTTTCACGCACCTTCATGTTACGAAATAGCCACGCGCGGGGCGAAGTGTTGAGTGCCGAAATAACAAAGCTCAAAAACGACAGGCGCGCTAAAGGCACCAACACGGGCTGACGATAAAATTGGGCTATGAGGGGTGCACAAGCAAACAACACGATGTAAATGCTCACGCTACAAATTACATTGAACCAAAAAACTGCGTTATAGTCAGCATCTGTCACCTCCTTTTTGCGGTTTAGGCCTGATATAAAGCCACTCTCTTGCAACGTTGAAGCTATGAGTGTAAAAATGGTTAGCATGCCCACCATGCCATAATCAGCAGGTGAGAGCAAACGAGCCAAAAATATGCCAAACACTAAGTTCAACAATTGTTGCGCCCCGCTGTTAATGCTTCCCCAAAGCAGTCCGTCAGCTGTTTTTTCTTTTAATGATTTAGCCGTCATGAAGGCAATAGTTCGTTAGCAAAATAGAAGTGACAATACCACCAACAAGGCAAACGTTAGCATATTGCGCGAGGTGAAACCTAATATGCGATTCAATTCGCGACCTTGATAAATCGTTACCATCTTATGCCATGTCAAGTAATGTGGTAAAAGATAGAAAAGTGGCAATATGGCTGTCCACAAGTGCCCGTAGTAGGCCAACATAGCTACACACACATAACCTGCCACTCCTTGCAACAAGTAAAACAAGGCACCAAACCTCTCGCCCAAAGCCACTATGAGTGTTCGCTTGCCACTCGCAGCGTCTTGCTCGCGGTCGCGGTAGTTGTTGAGCACCAACAGGGTGTCTGTTACAAGGCCCGAAGCTGCGGCTAACCACCACACGGATGGACTAAGACTCTGTGCTTGTACATAATAGGTGCCACACACGGGTACAAAACCAAAGAACACCCACACCAATAGGTCGCCACAGCCCATGTATGAAAGCAATGTGGTGTAAAGAAAAGCAAACACTACACAAGCCACACCTATGCCTATCAGCACACATCCGCCATAGGGCAGCAAGCAACATCCCACTACACAAGCCAATAGCAACATAATGGCTATGCCCCATTGCATGGCACGAGGTGATATCCACCCTTGCGCACAAGCACGTTCAGGGCCTAAACGGTCTTCGCGGTCTGTTCCTTTTTTAAAATCGAACAAGTCGTTGATAAAGTTAGCTGCCACTTGCATCAAAGCTGCAAACAAGCAACACAATAGTGCAGGCAGCCACTTGCCTTGTCCCTCGCTATAAGCAAGGGCCGTTGCTGTTAGCACGGGTATGAGTGCCGCTGTTAGCGTTTTGGGTCGTGCTGCTAATATCCAATATTTTAAACTATTCAAGTTGATTTAATCTTATTAATGCGTCTTTTTTTTAGCATAAAAAATGCCCAAAGTTACATAGTTGATGTCAACTTGCACATGCCACACTCATTTTATTTTTCGGGCAAAAAGTCAAGTAACATCTTTAACGATTCTGGGTCATTCCAACTCCAAAATCGGTTTTCCTTCAACACCTTAAAAGCTTGCATTTGATCTTTGCCCACGAACTTTTTAAAACTACTTTCGTTAGCAGGAATCACAAAGCCGTTAATGTAAAAGTAGTAAGTGTCAGTAAGCGGAATACCACCTTCATCATCACGCTTTTGCGTATCGAGGTTTAAAAAGGTTTCACTACCAGGCAGTTCAACCGTAAAGTTGTCCATACCCTTACCTCCTGTTGTTTCTTCGCGATAAAGTGGCATGTTTACATGCGTGCAGCAAAGCAGTCGGTTGTAGCCCTTTTGTGCCACCACTCGTGCCATAACCGAGTCAACCTTCATATATTTTGCCGTATCGCCAAACTCTACACCTACAATGTTTTTAACATAAGCCCGCATTACCTTGTTGGTTTTCTCATCCAAATAAACAAGTGAGCCATCTTTTAAAAAGATGTTGGCCTTTGCCTTTACTGAACGGCCAAAAGTTTGCAGTATCTTGGCCTCTTGAAAGGTTGGATAGAGCAAAGCCGTTTGGCTACGCTTTTCAATTTGCACTTGCTGCGCAAGCCCCATTAGGGGCATTAACAGCATAGAAAAAGTCAAAACTAAATGTTTCATACATTCCCCAATTTTTTTATTACAAACTCTTTTATGAAAGCGGCTGTTTGCTCTATGCCTAACACCGACGAATTGATGCATAAATGGTAAGTGTCAGCTGCTCCCCAAGTGCCTGAACTATAAAAGTTGTAGAAGTCTGCACGTTGGCTATCCCCCTTTTCAATAATCTCTTCAGCCTTTTCGACTGTGCAGTTGCTCCACTTCATTACGTTGGCAATGCGATCTTTCATGTCGGCGGCAATAAACACATTCACACAACGCGGATAGTCGCGCAACACATAGTCGGCACACCTACCTATAAAAATGCATGAATGGTCAGTAGCAGCCTTACGAATGGCTTCACTCTGAATGCGAAACAAGTTTTCATTCGACAACTCATTATTATAATAAGTAGTGCCACCACCTATAAACGGAATGATGTTGCCTAACGTACGCAAAAAACGATTCTTTTCGTCATTCTTTTCAAACACTTCAGCACAAAAGCCGCTTTCTTTGGCTGCAAGGGTCAATATTTCGCGGTCGTAGTACTCTATGCCAAACTCCTTGGCTAAAATATGTCCGATGGCACGTCCTCCGCTACCCAGCGAACGGCCTATGTTAATAACAAAAGGTTCCATTATATTTGCTATGAATAAGGTTAATTAAACTTGGGGGGTTGATAACTTTTTAAACTTCTTTACTTGCAGGGTCAGTAACGTAATGGCTAAAATTGAAGCTAAGCCATCAGCAACAGGCGCGGCATGCCACAAGCCCTCTAAGGGGTCGCTGTAAACATGTGGCAGTATGAAGATAGCAGGCACCAAAAAGATAAGCTGACGAGTGAGCGACAAGAATATGCTCTTAGGTGCATAACCTATGCTTTGGAAAAAGGCTGTCGACACAATTTGTATGCCCACAATGGGAAACATCATAACCATACAACTCAGTGCGTGTGAAGCCATTTTTATTAGTTCTGGCGAGTCCTTGGCAAACAAAGTTACAAATGGTGTTGGGAAGAATATACCTATAATAAAGCCCATCATTGTAATCATTGTACCAAAGCACAAAGCGCGTTTTAACACACCCAACACACGATCATAACGTTTGGCACCAAAGTTGTAACCAGCAATGGGCTGCATGCCCTGATTTAAACCTATGACCACCATCACTATGAACAGAATCAAGCGGTTGCATATGCCAAATGAACCTACAGCCACATCGCCACCATAGGTGGTAAGGCTACGTGTCATCATGGCTGCTACTAAGCAAGCACACAAGTTGATAAGGAATTGTGGCAAACCCACCAACAACGATTCACGCACCAAACGTAAGTCAAGCTTTATGTTTTTACGGCTAAGGTGTATCAGGTCGCTCTTGTTGGAGAACAAGCGTAACTGCCACATGAGCATCATCAGCTGAGCCAATATGGTGGCCGTGGCAGCCCCACGTATACCCCAATTAAGCACAAAAATAAAGATGGGTGCTAACACACAGTTGAGTATAACCGTGCCAAAGGTGGCATACATGGCCTTTTGTGGGCGATTGGTTGAACGCAGCATAGCATTTAGCCCTAAGTACATGTGTGTCACCACATTGCCCACAAGTATGATTGACATAAACTCACGAGCATAGGGCAATGTCACGTCGCTGGCACCAAAAAAGCGCAGTATAGGATTAATAAAGCACAGCAATATGGCTCCCAGCACAATGCCTAATGTTAGGTTCATTATGACTAAATTGCCCAATATTTTTTGAGCCGTTGTGTAGTCTTTCTGGCCCAATTTTACACTCATCAGGGTAGCTGCACCTACACCTACCATAGCACCAAAGGCTGCGGTAAGTGACATCATGGGACCTGTCAGAGCTAAACCCATAATGGCTTCGGGACCTACACCCTGCCCTATAAATATGCCATCAATAATGTTATAAACCGACGAGGCTGCCATAGCAACAATTGCAGGTATAGCATATTGCATGAGCAGAGCACCCACAGGTTTTTCGGCCAACACATTAAATTGGTTTATACTACTTTGTTGTTTCATGCTGATGCAAAGTTACAAATATACTTGCTTGTGCATGAAAATTTGTGTGCAAAAAATGTAGAATGGCTATTTAAAGAGTTAACAAGCAAGTGTAATATTACGCATAAAGTTTGAAAAACTCTATAGATTTAAGATTGCAGAATGCCTATTTATTCAGGTTTTTGATTTAGTATGAAGTTCTATTTTTTCTTCATATTATTTCATAACTACTACTTTAATCGTTAAATTTGCAGTGTATTATGTAATAAACAAAACAACAACGTTATGGCTAAATTCAAACGCATATTGCTGAAACTCAGTGGCGAAAGCTTAATGGGGGAGCAAGGCTACGGCATTGATGTAAAACGACTCAATGAGTATGCTGCACAAATAAAAGAGGCTCTTGAAATGGGCGTACAAATAAGCATCGTTATTGGTGGTGGTAACATTTTCAGAGGCTTAAGCGGTGCGGGTAAAGGCTTTGACCGTGTTAAGGGTGACCAAATGGGCATGTGTGCCACTGTTATTAACTCGTTGGCTTTGAGTTCAGCTCTGGGTGCCATTGGCGTAAAGAGTCATGTACTCACAGCCATCCGCATGGAACCAATTGGCGAATTTTATAGCAAGTGGAAGGCTATTGAAGCCATGGAACGTGGTGAGGTAGCCATTATCAGTTGCGGCACAGGTAGCCCTTACTTCACTACCGACACGGGGTCTTCATTACGTGGCATTGAAACCGAAGCTGACGTTATGCTCAAGGGTACTCGCGTTGATGGTGTTTACACGGCTGACCCCGAAAAGGATCCTACTGCTACTAAGTTTGATGAAATTACTTATGACGAGGTGCTTTCACGTGGATTGAAGGTGATGGATGTTACGGCCACTGCCATGTGCCGTGAAAACAAATTGCCTATTTACGTATTCAACATGGACGTGTATGGCAATCTTAAAAAGGTGCTGAGTGGTGAAAACATTGGCACTTATGTGCATGCATAAGTTTGTTTTTCTCTAAAAAAAGCCTCTGATTTTAGTAAAGACTACCTTCACAGCCTCTGCTAAAACCAGGGCACCGACTTACTGCTGTTACCCGTTGGCGGAATTTCAGGTTAACGGGTTAACAAGTTGACAGGTTAACAA
>SAMEA3663105__coassemble_466_pt1 | contig 29015 bp, 24 predicted proteins | sample SAMEA3663105__metabat2_low_PE_034 | metagenome-assembled genome bin SAMEA3663105 (sample SAMEA3663105) | pig gut metagenome | biome: pig gut; feature: pig-associated habitat; material: faeces | place: Denmark | collected 2012
GAGGGACTATTTGATTAAATTAAACTTCGTCCCAATTTTTACGGGACACTAATGAAGTGGAGTTATAAAAGCCAAAACGACAATCCATAAAGCACGTGTCAATTTTATGGTTGTAGCAACCTCAAGTGCACTTACTCCTTGCTGTGACATCCAGTCGGGGTGCAGTTGGTCATATGCAGCTCCAGCTCCGACTACAGATGATGTGTCGTGAATGGCAATAGCAGCCCATGTGCCAAATTCTTTCATTGTCATGCCCAATGATGTGCCTATGTAAGGAAATATGAAAAGAGCTACAGCGTTTAACACAAACACTACGCCTAAGGCAACAGACATACTTTCGGGTTTAGCTTTAATAATAGGCCCTGTGGCCGCTATAGCTGATCCCCCGCAAATAGCTGTTCCCGAACTGATGAGATAACTTGTTTGCACATCAACCTTGAGTAGTTTGCGCCCAATCACCCATCCTAAAAATAATGTTCCAAATACGCTGATAATAGTAAACATCATGCCTTCGCTACCTGATGCCAAAGCTTTGTTTACATTCATGCCAAATCCTAAGCCGACGACTGCATATTGTAGCATGCGTTTTGACATGGCCTTATTAAAGTCAGCATAAACTTTACCAAAACAGAGAGCAAAACCCACACCAATGGCTAAAGCTACAGGTGATGAAACCCAATGCAGAAAAAACTGAGCCAAGCCAAAGGATAGATTAAAATAGTCGGCAATGAAGGTAAGTAATAATGAACTTGCCATTACCACAATGAGCGTAATGTAAATAAATTGTTTTGTTTTAAATTTCTTTTGTGTTTAGAAGGGATGTCTATAAATTAGCTTGATCTGTAAAAGCGGCCAAACTAAATAAAAATGAATGTTCAGCAATATAAACTAATTTATAGAACACCCCTTTAATGAAAAGTAAAGGTTGTGAAATCTACTAATACAAAAAGAGCTTGACACATTCTGCTTATATCATGAAATGTGCCAAGCGCTTTTTTATATAAGTAAGTGTTCCACTTATTTAGCACCCACTTACTTTATCCACCCTTTGTATTTAAAATGACAATTGCGCCATTCGGGACTAATGCGAATATAAGTGGTTTTAATTTTGTCTTGAATCCATTGTTCAATAGCCTCTTCACTGCGCTTGTTAACCACTTCGTCGCGTAATGTCTGAAAATCTTCAGTCATGCTCGCGTGGTGTCCTTCAATGCGATTCTTGAGCAAAACAATAGCGCAAACCTCTTGACCTTTATCGTTTGTCATTCGAAAAGCACGTGATATTTCACCCACTTTCAGTGTGTCCACTACTTTAGCTATGTCTTGTGGCAAGTCCTTCATTTCAAAACGCGAACTAATGCTACCCGTTTGTTGGTTGACATTAGCCATGAGGCCATGATTGTTGCGTGTATCCTTATCGTCAGACAAAGCCTGAGCCGCAGCATCAAAGGTGAATTTCTTAGATCGTATGTCATTGGCAATAGAGTCAAGACGTGCAATGCTATGCTCAATTTCACTTTCGTCAATATGTGGCTTAAGCAAAATGTGTCGCACATTCACCTTATCTCCCTTTTTGTCAATGAGTTGTATAATGTGGTAGCCATATTCGCTACGTACAATCTTAGAAACCTTTTTAGGGTCATTTAGTGTAAAGGCCACATTGGCAAATTCAGGCACTAACTGATTGCGTCCCATGTAACCTAATTCACCACCATTACGTGCCGAACCATCTTCAGAGTAAAATTTAGCTAAGGTTGAAAAGTCGGCTTCGCCTTTGTTTACACGGTTAGCGTATTCACGAAGCTTGTTTTCGATACGTTCAACTTCAGCACGTGAAACTGCTGGAGTTGAAGTGATAATTTGCACTTCGACTTGAGTGGGTATAAAGGGTAAACTATCCTGTGGAGTATTTTTAAAAAACTCACGAACCTCGGCAGGCGTAGCCTTAATGTCCTTAGTTAATTTTTGACGCACCTCATCGGCCATCATTTGTTCGCGATACTGCTTTTTAAGGTTTTCGCGCATTTGTGATATAGTGCGTCCCGATATTTGCTCCAAAGCTTCGCGTGAGCCATATACTTGAATAAAGTCATTGATACGACTATCCACACCTTTAATAATGTCAGATTCGCTAACTGAGACACTATCAAGTTCAGCTTGATGTACAAATAACTTGTTTACAGCAATTTGTTCGGGTATGGTGCAATAAGGATTGTCAATGGGTTGACCTGCTGTTTCAGATGAAATGCGAGTTTCCTCAACATCCGATAGCAAAATAGGCTCATTGCCTACCACCCATATAATTTGGTCTACCACATTACTTTGAGCTGTAGCCAACAAGGGAGTGAGTGCCAAGAGCAAGGCTCCTATTACTTTCTTTTTCATAAGTGAGTTTATTACTTCACAGTTTTCAATACATCCTCGTTTACACTAAATGTAAACTGTTTACGCAGTTGTTCCACCCATTTCTTTTCACATTCTTGTTGGTAGTCGCTTGTAACTTGCGCCTTTGCATCAAGATATGATTTAGGCTGTTTCATGACTTTGCCGCAAACACCACTCATTACATAGCCTTTAGGCGTTTTAGCTTTGGCATCGGTTTTAAATGCGTAGACATCAATTGTGGCATTTTCACCTTTAGAACAAAGGTAAGGGCCGCTAACTGAGACAGTTACGCTATCTTTGTTAAACTGTTGTTTAAGTTCTTTGCGCCAATCACCATCGCCATATTTCTTAAGCATTTTTTTTACAGCTTTGGCATCCTTCGCATTTTTGCAATGGAACACAAAACCTTTAAAACGTGGCTCTTTCCATGCATAGTCAGCTTTATGGGCTTTGTACCATTGTTCCAATCCTTTGGTGTCAGCTGCAGCTACATCCCACACTTGTCGTTTGCTTACTTCGTAGAGCAACAATCCGTCATGATATTCTTGAATAAGGTAGCGTAACCCATCATTATGGGCAATGTTGGCATTCATTACACTATCAAGCACAGCTTCGCGATCAAGACGTCCATTTGAAGCGTCTACAATCTTTTTAATGCGGTACTCTGCCGAAGCTTCGTCAATGTTTTGACGCTTCAGCATAGAGTAAATGTCAGACTTTAGTTTTTCGTAGGAGTCAAGTGGGTGGCGATCGGTCATCTTAATGATGTGATAGCCAAAAGGAGAGAGCACAGGTGGACACATCTCCCCCTTTTTGAGTGCGTAAGCAGCATCCTCATATTCTTTTACAAATTGTCCAGGTCCTACCAAAGGCAATTGTCCACCCTTAGCAGCACTGCCAGGGTCACCTGAGTATTTTTTTGCTAACTCAGCAAAGTCTGCTCCATTTTTGATGGCATTGTACAAAGAGTCAGCCTTGGCCTTAGCCTCTTTCTTTTCAGCTTCAGTAGCCTTTTGGCCTAATCGGATTAAGATGTGTGCTGTTTGAATTAAATCTTTGCCCCCCAATTGCTTAACAGTGTTGTCATACACCATGTGAGCAATAGAGTCGGTAAAGGTGGAATCGGTCATAAACGGAGTAAGCTGCATATCACGGTAGGTGAGAAACTCCTTTTTGAAACTCGATAGCGTATCGAGATATGCAGCTTCTGCAGCAGCCACCTTTAGCTTATAGTTAACAAACATGGGCACATATTCTTGTACAGTCTTTTTTTCAACTGCACCTTCAATGTTTCCATTTTTATGGAAATAGTATTCAAACTCACCACGTGTGATGGGCTTTCCGTTAATGGTCATCAACACAGGGCTGTCAGTAGCCGACTGCGCCCCAGCTGTAAGAGCCAGGGCGAAGAGGGTAGTAGTAAGCAAATTTTTTTTCATACGTAATGAATAGTCTGAATGCATATGTGATGCAACAATTGTGTATGCATGTGTTTGTAGTAAGTAGGTGTTCAAAATTATTTTATATTATCAAGAGCTATTATTTTCACATTGAATACCTACTTAACAACCAATAATGCTATACCCATGGTATATGCCGTCAAATTAATGGCATGTTGTGTTGTTTAGAAGCCATGGGGTTGCCTATATACTCATTATGTAAGCATAAGTAGGTAATCAGCATAAGCGAATAACAAGCGTCAACTTTCATTCAATAATTAGGTGCTCAAAATTATTTTTACTTTAAAAGTGCACTATCGGGATGCAGATGTTTTCTTCGTTCGAAGATTTTTATTTAAAATAATTTTGAACACCTATTTGCCAATGATGACTACCTACTTATAACTCTATTTATTCACCAGGGCGGCTATAGTTAGGAGCCTCGCTTGTGATAGTAATGTCGTGAGGGTGGCTTTCGAGTACACCCGCTCCAGTGATGCGAGTAAATTTAGCGTCATGCAATTTTTCGATGGTGGCTGCACCACAATAGCCCATGCCTGAACGAAGTCCACCTACCATTTGATAAATAACTTCTTGCACAGAGCCTTTGTAAGGAACGCGGCCAGCAATGCCCTCAGGTACAAGTTTCTTCACTTCCTTGACATTGCCTTGGAAGTAGCGATCCTTTGAACCATTCTCCATTGCTTCAAGTGAACCCATGCCACGATAAGTTTTGAACTTACGACCATTGAAGATAATGGTTTCACCAGGACTTTCTTCAGTACCTGCTACGAGCGAACCAATCATAACACAATAGCCACCAGCAGCTAAGGCCTTAACCACATCACCTGAGTAACGTAAACCACCGTCAGCAATCAAAGGCACACCTGTACCCTTCAAAGCACAAGCTACATCGTACACTGCTGATAACTGAGGAACACCTACACCAGCCACGACACGAGTTGTACAGATAGAACCTGGACCAATGCCCACCTTGATAGCATCAGCACCAGCATCCACCAACATGCGAGCGGCATCGCCTGTAGCAACATTACCTACAACGATGTCAACTCCCGTAAAGTTAGCTTTGGCTTCTTTAAGTTTTTCAATCACGTACTTAGAATGCCCATGAGCTGTATCAATAACAATAGCATCGGCTCCAGCTTGAATTAAGGCTTCCATGCGCTGTATAGTGTCTGCTGTCACACCCACGCCTGCAGCTACGCGCAAGCGTCCTTTTGCATCTTTACAAGCCATGGGCTTATCTTTAGCCTTGGTGATGTCCTTATAAGTAATGAGGCCAACCAGATGTCCTCCTTTGTCAACAACAGGAAGTTTTTCGATTTTATTTTCTTGTAAAATCTGTGCAGCTGAAAGCAAGTCTGTTTGTTGTGTAGTCGTAACAAGGTTTTCCTTTGTCATGACTTCATCAATACGTTTGTCGAGTTGGCGTTCAAAGCGCAAGTCGCGATTTGTGACAATGCCCACTAGGTGCATTTCATCATCAACGACGGGAATACCGCCAATGTGATATTCACTCATCAAGTTCAGCGCGTCTTGCACCGTTTTGTAGCGTTTGATGGTAACTGGGTCGTAAATCATGCCATTTTCTGCACGCTTAACGATAGCTACTTGACGAGCTTGATCCTCAATGCTCATGTTTTTGTGGATAACACCAATACCACCTTCACGAGCAATGGCAATAGCCATAGTCGATTCGGTTACGGTGTCCATGGCTGCAGTAACAAAGGGAATCTGCAAATCAATGTTGCGCGAAAACTTTGTTGCCAAAGATACCGTGCGTGGAAGCACGTCAGAATAAGCGGGAACTAAAAGGACGTCATCAAACGTGAGACCGTCCATCACGATTTTGTCAGCAATAAAATCAGATGTCATACTAAGTCGGGATTTTAATTGCACGCAAAATTACGCATTTCTTTTTTACTTGCAAAACGTGTTTCTTCTTTTTTTGTTTTTTATACTGCTTCTGTCGTGATTTTTATGCTAAGTTGCATTTGTAAGTTGAAGATTCCACCTTATCCGCATCGTTAAGATGGTTTGATTGAAATGCTTGGCTTACTAACCCATTGGCGGAATGGTTGGTTAGTGGGTTGACAGGTAAGTATGCTTAAACACCACTTATTATGTTAACGTCAAAATGGTAAGAAGCTAAAATGCTTGATAAACTTACCCGTTTAACCTGTTTACAAATTCCGCCAACGCTTTGCCTTCTAATGAATTAGTATTCACGCTCGCCAAAAATGGCAGTACCTATACGCACAAGGGTAGCTCCCTCTTGCATAGCAATTTCGTAGTCGTGCGACATGCCCCATGAACGCTGACAAAATGCTGCATCGTTAGCAAAAAAACGTGACTTGCATTCATTAAAGTATTCATATGCTTGATGAAACTCATTACGTATTTGTGCAGAGTCGTTAGTGTTAGAAGCCATACACATAAATCCTGCAATTTGTACATGATTTAGCTCGCGCCATTCTCCATTTTCAAGCAATGCCGTGCAGTCGGCTAATGACAATCCGTATTTTGTGGTCTCCTGTGCAATGTGTAGCTCTAATAGGCATTTGATTACACGGTTGTGTTTTGCAGCCTGCTTTTCTATTTCACGCAACAATTTCATGCTGTCAACGGCATGAATAAGTGATATGTAGGGAGCTATATACTTAACCTTGTTGGGCTGAAGGTGGCCAATAAAATGCCATTCAATGTCGTTAGGCAAAGCGGCTTGTTTGGATTGTAACTCTTGTACGCGGCTTTCACCAAATATGCGTTGGCCTTCATCATAAGCTTCTTGTATGAGTGCTGCGGGGTGGAACTTTGAAACAGCCACGAGTTTTACACCCGGCTCTATGGTTGCTTTGATCTCTTTAAGGTGTATCATTCCGTTTTTGTTTTTGGGGGTTTACGCATGATGCATAAACGCGCCCACATTACTCTATCAGAATAATGTGCACGCGTTTACTTATTAATGGTAGTAGGCGTCCAATTTTATTTCAAATTCATTGCATTAAACATACTCTTGAGCGCATCAGTTCTTTTTACTTCTGTGCTCCTCAAATGTAAGTAGGTGCTCAATGTAATAATGGGAGCTGTTTGTTAAGCTTCGTATTCAGGCTTGTCCTCGCCAGCTTTTTCGTGATGAACAGCATAGTGGTATACATCCATAATGGCTGTTTCGGTAACAGATACAATGGTGTAATCCATCATAGAGCCCTTCATGCCTTCATCTAGGCGCTTAATGGCGTCACGCAAGTCGCTGGCCTGAATCAATACGTTCTGTGATGTCTTCTTCTCCTTGCCACTTTTTTCATCTAAGGTGATGAAGGCTAATTTTGCACGGAAGTACTTGTCTGCACTATCATCGGTGGGAGCCTCAAACATTTCGGCATAGTGAGCACGCTTAATGTCGCTCACTTCAAAAACGCCTGTCATGTAAGGAGTAATCTCCTCAATAATGCGTGATTCTGCCTCAGTAAAATTAAGGGCGTCAACCAAATAAGGTTCGTTTACCTTCTTAACAAGACCATTCTCCATAGTCTTCTCATATTTTACCTTGCATTCAAACCATTCGTTGTTCATGAAATTTTTTGTTTTTTTGTAGTTTACAATAGTCAGCTCATGTGTTTCGCTAACTTTCGGCCGACAAAATTAGACAAATATTTTTACTTGGCCTTTTGTGTGGGTAAAAAATCCGTAGTTTATTGCGTGGTGTGGACATATGTGATAGCATCGCAGACAGTGTGTGCAATGCCCATTCCATTTTATTGTGTCATTTTTTTTCATTTCAATGTTATGTAAAGGACATAACCTTACGCATTTACCACATTTCACGCATAGCTCCTTATTTACTTTAAATCTGTTGTCGCTTATCAAAAATAGATTGAATAAAGGACGCAACACGTAGCTCTTAATCCAAGGCATAGATCCACGTGTTAGTTCGTAGACTCTTTTGTGGTGAGCAAGTTGCCCCATGATGTGTTGCAATTGTTTCTCCATGGCAACTTGTTTAGAACGTGCTACCTGCTCATTGTCAACGTCAAAGCCTGGTAAACATACATAGGTGTTGCGCATTTGAATAGAGTATGCTGCATGTAATTCCCAATTGCGCTTAGCGAGTTCCTTTTTTAATAATACATCGGTATAGCCCACATCATCGCCACATGTCATAACGGCAAAGGTAAAATGATAATGGGTTGGTCGCTTTAAAATGCGTAAAAAGTCTTCAACAACTCGAGGTAAGCCCCAGGCATATATGGGAAAAACAAAGCCAATGCTTTCTCCCTTATCTAAATCTTTGGAGTGTGTGGCTGCTTGAGCCATATCACAAGTCTTCTGTCCCAAAGCTTCAGCCAAACGCTTAGCGATGTAGAGAGAATTGCCGGTGCCTGAAAAATAGTATATCATTTCAGTAAACGTTGAGTAAACACAAAGTGCTCTTTAAACACTGTTGTAGCTTCAGGAACAGGACGATCAAAAATGCCATAAAGCGTACTACCGCTACCACTCATGGCAGCATAGAGTGCTCCCATGTCATATAGGGTACGTTTAATAGCTACTAATGTGGGGTGGTTGGGGAAGACTGAAGTTTCAAAGTCATTAACAACCTTGTCACGCCAACATTCAATGGGCAGTTCAATAGCTTTAGCTAAGGGGTATTGGGCAGGCTGAGGCGTGACATGAGTATAAGCTTCTTTTGTTGAAACAAAGATATCTGGCTTTACAAGAACAATGTACTTTCCGCTGAGTGATAAATGAATGGGGGTAAGTTGATCACCGATACCTGTGGCATAAGCGGGAACGTTCTTTATAAAAAAAGCACAATCGGCTCCAAATGGGGCAATGCGATGTTCCATATCGTCAGCACTTAACCTTAAATCAAAAAGTTCATTCACAGCCATCATCATTGAGGCTGCATCGCTGCTGCCTCCACCTAATCCAGCTCCCATAGGTATATGCTTATAAAGAAAAATATCAATAGGTGGTAAGTCGAATTCGCGTTTCATGGCTTCATAAACCTTCACTACCAAGTTGTCTTTGGGCTCTCCCTCTATTTTTGCGCCATTCTGTGTTAAACGATAGGGTAGATTTTCCGATTCAGGTAAAAGTTTTATCTCTAAATCATCACGTAAGGGAATGGGGTAAAAAACCGTTTCTAAATTATGGTAACCATCAGGACGACGTGATACGACATTTAAACCTATATTGATTTTACAGTTGGGTAGTAACAGCATATATGTTTACTTTTTATGAAAATTATCAAATTCAAAGCAGTCTTCCAACAAAGATGCTTAGTCGAATATGCGACAAAAGTACATCTTTTCTTTCACTTGAACACACTTTGTCTAAATCTTTGAAGTACAAAAACAATCAAATCAGAAGTATTTTGTAATTCATATGTCAAAAAACATTCGTTTTGCTTGGCTCTTCAAGGCTCAATTGTTATCTTTGCTTGCAAATATTTACATTATGGGATTATTTTCAAATTTATTCAAGCATAAAAAACAAGCCAACGAAGTGGGTTGGCGCGTAGGTGGAATGGAGGACTTCATGATGCTTATACGCGTTTATTACCAAGCTGTTATGGCTGCCAATTTAGGTATTAGCAATCTTGCTGCTTTGCCTGACTTGCGTGTTTTTAAACAAACATTGCACGTTCAAACTGTAAACAATAAGTTAGGTTTAGGCGAGAAGAATAAATGTCGTAAAATGCTAATGGAAATTTACGGCATTGAAGAATTTTTCTTCAAAGAGATTGATCAAAGCATTAAGCGTCATTGCCGCAATGTAAACGAAGTGCGCAATTACTTGTTCTTGTTTCAAGGCTTTTCACAAGAACTCATGATGCTTATGGGTAATATCATGAAGTGGAAGTTTCGCATACCCAACTACTTTCAACAAGCCTTGCGCAACCTTACGGCTAAAGCTATAAATGATGTGCTGACTAAAAACTCTTGGAAAGACGAAGGTGTGCGTAAAGCGTGCCTCGCTGTGCGTAACTATCAACAACAATTAGGTTATAGCGCAGAATGGATGACCACTTACGTTTATAACATCGTAATATTGGCAAAGAAAGAGCCTAAACCCGCCGATTCTGACGATAAAAAATAAATCTCCTAAATAGCTGTGATTACACTCACACTTTCAATTATAGCGTATGACTAATGAACAGGAAGTAGCGCTCCGCAACTTTGAGGCACGTGTGCGCCAACTCATGATGGCTTACCAAGAAGAAAAGCAAAAAAATGCTGAACTTCAAGCCCAACTCAATACGTGTCAGCAGCAATTAGCTGATGCGCAAGAGTCTGTTGATAGTTTGAAGCGTGACTACAGCAATTTGAAAACGGCACGAATGATTGAAGTGAGCGGTGACGATGTAAAAGAGTCAAGGGCAAAGTTAGCTCATCTTATACGTGAAGTAGACAAGTGTATTGCCTTGTTGGATGTATAACCTGTTAGTACTTATATAAACATGGTAGACAACAAAAGCGAAAAAATGGTCATTCAGCTGCTTATTGGCAAGCAGGTTTACCCTATAACCATTAAGCGCGAACAAGAAGAAATATATCGCCGAGCAGCTCGCATGATTAACGATAAACTTGGACGCTATGAACAATCCTATCCTCACTTAGGATACGAACGTTACACTTCTGTCGCTTTACTCGACTTTGCTGTGCAAGTAATTCAGCTACAAAACCAAAAAGACGAATCGCCTTATGAAAAGGTGGTTGATAGACTGAATGAAGAGTTAGGTCAACTGCTTACTAATAACTAAAGACAAACACGCATTTTTGTTTTGGGTTAGTTATTGCTTGCCTCGCTAATCTTACCTCACATCTAACATAAATCTTTGGGATGCAAATGTAGCAACAAAGTGCTTTCATAATATGGGCATGGCCTATTTTGTGTTCCCATTAACCCTATATTTTTAACAAAAAATGATTGAAACCATATTTCTCGTCATCGGTCTCATTGTCGGTGGCGGTGCGGGATACAGCTTCTTTCGCTATGTACTGAAAAAGAAGTATCTACGCATGATAGACAATGCCAACAAAGAGGCTGACGTTATAAAAGAAAAAAAACTGCTTGAGGTTAAAGAAAAGTTCCTCAACAAAAAGGCTGAACTTGAAAAGGAAGTGCAGCAACGAAATCAGCGCATACTGCAAGTAGAAAATAAACTCAAACAACGTGAAATTGGCTTGAACCAACGTCAGGACGAATTGGGACGTCGTAAACAAGAGCTTGAAAACACACACAATCGCTTGAATAACCAACAGCAAGCTTTGGCTCGTAAAGAGGAAGAATTAGAAAAACTTCAACTCAAAGAGCGCGAAAAGTTGGAAGAACTCAGCGGACTTTCGGCTGAAGAAGCTAAAAAACGCCTTGTTGACTCTCTGAAGGATGAAGCACGCAGCAATGCGCAGAGCTACATTAATGACATTATGGACGATGCCAAGCTCACTGCCAATAAAGAGGCAAAGCGTATCGTCATACAAACCATACAACGTGTTGCTACCGAAACTGCTATTGAAAATAGTGTGACTGTATTCCATATTGACAATGATGAGGTAAAAGGTCGCATTATTGGGCGTGAAGGCCGCAACATACGTGCGCTTGAAGCAGCAACTGGCGTTGAAATTGTTGTAGATGATACTCCTGAGGCTATTGTCATTAGTGCCTTTGACCCTGTACGACGCGAAATATGTCGTTTAGCACTCCATCAACTTATTGCTGACGGACGTATACACCCTGCTCGCATTGAAGAGGTGGTGGCTAAGGTAAAGAAACAAGTTGATGACGAGGTGATTGAAACGGGTAAGCGTACAGCTATTGACCTTGGTATTCATGGCTTGCACCCTGAGTTGGTTCGCATCATTGGTAAAATGAAATATCGTTCTTCATATGGTCAGAACTTATTGCAACACGCACGTGAAACAGCCAACCTTTGTTCTGTTATGGCGGCTGAATTGGGATTGAATCCTAAAAAGGCAAAACGTGCAGGTTTACTACATGATATAGGTAAGGTGCCTGATGAGGAAAGCGAACTGCCACACGCTCTTTATGGTGCTAAATTGGCTGAAAAGTACAAAGAAAAGCCTGAGATAGTAAATGCGATTGGTGCACACCACGATGAAATGGAGGTGACAACGTTGTTAGCTCCTATAGTTCAGGTGTGTGATGCCATTAGTGGTGCTCGACCTGGTGCTCGTCGTGAAATTGTTGAGGCATACATTAAGCGATTGAATGATCTTGAGCAAATAGCTTCAAGCTATGATGGCGTAACTAAAACATATGCTATACAGGCGGGTCGTGAACTGCGCGTTATTGTTGGCGCTGACAAGATCGACGACAAACAGATAGAGAAATTGAGTGCAGACATTGCTCGTCGCATTCAAGACGAAATGACTTATCCAGGACAGGTTAAAATTACAGTTATTCGTGAAACACGTTCTGTAAGTTACGCTAAATAATATCATACATAACGCTCCGCTGTGTTGTGCTAACATTTAATGATGTAGGTGCGTGCATTTGTGTAAAAAATGAAAGAATGTTTTCATTCACAAATAGCATATTTGCCTCTCATCACCATGAGCGCAACAAAGCGGAGCGTTGCGTTAGATACATGTGGTGTAGCATTGGGTAACACTGCTAATCCTTGAAAAGAATTTCACCACATATACTCTATCTATAAAATCAAAAAAAATCCTTACATGAAATGCAAAATAAATCCGTGGAAATGGATTCCAACACTTTACACAGCTGAAGGAATTCCGTATGTTATCGTCATGTCAGTAGCAACGGTAATGTATGAGCGTATGGGACTTAGTAATGCACAGATAGCCCTGTACACATCGTGGCTTTACCTGCCATGGGTCATCAAACCATTTTGGAGTCCTGTAGTTGATTTACTTCGCACCAAACGTTGGTGGATTATAACCATGCAGTTGACAATAGGAGCTGCTTTGGGTGGATTGGCCTTTAGTATGCAACTGCCTCACTATTTGCAATGTTCACTCGCCATGTTATGGCTGATGGCCTTTAGTAGTGCAACGCATGATATAGCAGCTGATGGCTTTTATATGATAGCACTCACCAAGCATGAGCAAGCCTTTTTTGTTGGAATTCGTTCTACATTTTATCGAATTGCAAGCATTGTAGGTCAAGGCTTACTTATTATGTTTGCAGGCACGCTCGAATCACATTTACAGCCCGCTCAAGCATGGGCAATAACCTTTGGTGTAACTGCAGCTTTTTTCTTGTTCATATTTATGTATCATGCCAAATTTTTACCATGCACTACAGCCGATCATTCATGTGACAAAAACATAGATTGGCAAAATGTTATACATGGTTTTGCCGATACATTCATAAGTTTCTTTCAGAAGAAGCAAATTATTGTAGCCCTGCTTTTTATCTTGTTTTATCGTTTACCAGAGGCGTTGTTAGTAAAGATTTGCCCACTTTTCATGTTAGACAAGGTAAATAATGGCGGATTAGGTTTAACAACGGGCGAGTTAGGATGGGTGCAAGGCACAGTTGGAGTTATAGGTCTTACTTTAGGAGGCATTTTAGGCGGTATCGCTGCTGAACGTGGTGGGTTGCGTCGTTGGCTATGGCCTATGGTATTAAGTATAACATTACCCGATGCCGTTTACATAGTGCTTGCTTACTTACAACCCGAAGGATTAGACTTGTTAAGTGTATGTGTGTTTATCGAGCAGTTTGGTTATGGCTTTGGCTTTACAGCTTACATGCTCTATCTTATTTATTTTTCGCGTGGTGAGTCGTCAACAGCCCATTATGCTTTTTGCACGGGGCTTATGGCACTTGGCATGATGTTGCCAGGAATGGTGGCAGGCTATTTGCAAGAAGCCATTGGCTACCTTAATTTCTTTATCGTAGCAATGGTACTTTGTGGCTTGACGTTTGTTGTAGCCAGTCTTGTTAAGATTGATAGTGACTTTGATGAAAATGAATCAGAGGAATCTGGTAATGATTTGCTAACGAGTGAGGAGTAGCTCATCTGAATGATGGTACTTAAAATAAGAGAGTGTACTTACTTATATCAATATGATTTGCTATTTCGATAGGTAATCTTTGCCATTTCAATCAATATTCTCATTCGTCCAGCATATGCTGGACGAATAAATATATCAAGCTACTTTGTCACATCGATCAATTTGCTGTTGCGTCCAGCCTATGGTTGGACGATGAAGTATATCAATTGAAATTGAAAAGAATATTAATATATTTCATCTTCCATCCATAGGTTGGACGATAAAGCAAAGTTGCTTATCAAAAAATACAAAAGCATAATTTACATTACAATGTAATGTTTAAAGTTCAATCCATTTCACTTTATCATCTTTTTTAAACCACGTCATTTGCTTTTTTGCGTAAACACGTGAGTTGCGTCGTATCTTATCTAAAGCAAAGTCAAGGTTCCACTCACCATCAAAATATTTGAACAATTCTTTATATCCTACCGTATTTAATGAGTTATAGTTTCGGTAGGGATATACGTGTTTTGCTTCGTCAATTAATCCTTGCTCAACCATTTTGTCTACACGTTGGTTGATGCGAGCAAATAGTACGTCACGTGGGCGTTGAAGTCCAATTTTTTCGATAATAAAAGGGCGTTTTACTTGTTTTCGAATACGGTATGAAGTAAAGGTACGTCCTGTCATATAGCATATTTCAAGTGCATGTATCACACGCTTTGGATTGCGTTTATCGCATATGTCATAATAGGCAGGGTCAAGCAAACGCAGCTCTTCAACCAAAGGAGCCAGTCCTTCTTGTTCATAGCGCAGTTTTAATAGGGCACGCGTTTCATCATCAACAGTAGGAATGTCGTCAATGCCATTACATACAGCATCAACGTACATCATAGAGCCGCCCGACATTACTAACGTGTCATGTTCCTTAAACAACTCATTCATAAGTTGCATGGCATCTTGTTCATATTGTGCGGCACTATAATAGGCTTCAAGTCCGAGTATTCCAACAAAATAATGCTTCACACGTTTTTGTTCATCAAGTGTAGGTGCTGCAGTACCTATGGGTATGTCACGATATATTTGTCTGGAGTCAGCATTTAGTATAGGGCAGCCATACTGTTCAGCAACCTGCATGGCATACTCTGTTTTACCTATGCCTGTAGGACCTATTATAACTTTTAGTGTTTTGTTCATTCTATTTACTTATCAATTATGAAGTTTGTTGTTAACTAACGTACTTTCTTGATAATAAAATAAAGCGTGCTTTGCACATTAACTATTGTACAGTTATTAGCAAAGCACGCCCTTTTAATTATATAGTGTCGTTGACTTCAGAATTACTCATAAGGATTGCCTTCAGATATTTCAAATCCGTCTAAGTCTAATTCGTCATCATTATATTGAGCACCTCCAAAACCTGCGTAAGGAGCATCGTCATCAAAGTCGTCTGAAGCTGCGGCAGACTTTTTCTTTCCCCCTTTGCCACCCAATGCAGCAATAGGGTCATCAAACATTTCAATCTGTAGTGGCGCTTCTCCCATTGAACGTATAATTTCAGCTTCGCTTAAATGTTCACCCGGAATCACCTCTTTTACGTCCAGGTAAAAGCAACGATCACTGAAAGGGTCAAAAACGAATTCTAATCGTTGTTCTTCGTCTTCAATCAACTCAGAAAGAGGCGTCTTTTCCATTACATAAAAGTCTTCGTCAGAGCTTCCACTCCCCATATCCTCACGTGTAATTTGTTCGCCACGTTCCCACTCATCGTTACATAAGTAGAATGAAGTCATTTGGTCATCAGGATAGTTGCACGACTTTAATATAATTTTGTTCAAATCAAGGAATGTTGCCTCGCTATCAATTTTTACTTCGCGAACGAAACCATCAACCTCTTCACAAATATATTTAATTCTATAAACCATATGATTTGTTTGTTGATAATTTACTTGATAATGCCACGTTTTGATGAAGTGACAAAATTAAGTATATACTCAATTTCTTGACTCATGGGTATCGTTTCACGAATCTCTTTTAGGCATTCCTCGCGTAACTTACCGCGCTGGTAAAGTAAGCGATAAGTGTTGTGAATGTTTTCAATTATTTCTTTCGAAAATCCACGACGGCGCAAGCCTACCAAGTTAAGTCCACAATAGGCCACAGGTTCGCGTGCAGCCATGCAAAATGGTGGAATGTCTTGACTGGTGCGTGTACCCCCACCCACCATTACGTAGCTGCCAATGTGACAAAACTGGTGAATCAACACACAAGCCGATATGATAGCAAAGTCATCAATAACCACTTCACCTGCAATTTTGGTTGTGTTACCAATAATGCATCCATTGCCCACTATAGCATCGTGTGCCACATGCATACCTTCCATTAGCAAGTTGTTGGATCCAACAATGGTTTTACCCTTTGCTGCTGTACCACGATTAATGGTTACGTTTTCGCGTATGGTGTTGTTGTCACCAATTTCAGCCGTTGTTTCCTCGCCTTTAAATTTTAAGTCTTGAGGTATAGCGCCTATCACAGCACCAGGAAACAAAGTGTTGTTATTGCCAATACGTGCGCCTGAAAGTACCGTTACGCTGTTCATTAATCGGTTATTGTTGCCAATCACCACATTTTTGTCAATGTAGCAGAACGGACCTATTTCACATCCTTCGCCAATAATTGCTTCAGGATGTATGTATGCTAAGGGACTAATCATAAATATGTTTTAAGATAAAATGTTGATGGGGTAGTCATTTTTGTTTTTACACACAAAATGATGCAGCCACCATGAGCCAATTGACTTATTATAGGAGTTGGGCCAGACTGCTTTTCTTTGTTTATGATTAGCCTTTGCTATGATCCAACTACCAATAATCAATCTGTTATTTATTCTTTACTATTTGAGCCGTAAAGGTTGCTTCCATAACCACGGTTTCGCCAACAAAGGCAAAGCCTCGCATGCTCGAAATGCCATGACGAATGGGAGCAAGCAATTCAACACGGAACAATAAAGTGTCGCCAGGTACAACCTTTTTACGGAACTTCACATCGTTGATACGTAGGAAGTAGGTGCTCCAACGCTCGGGTTCCTCAATAGAGTTCAGTACAAGCAATCCGCCAGCTTGTGCCATGGCTTCAATTTGCAATACACCAGGCATAACAGGTTCTTGTGGAAAGTGACCCTGGAAGAAAGCTTCATTGGAGGTCACATTCTTTACAGCAACAATAAAGTTTGAGCCTGTTTCAACCACCTTGTCAACCAGCTGCATGGGGTAGCGATGGGGCAAGAGTTCGCGGATGCGGTTAACATCCATCAGTGGTGTCTCATTCGGATCATAGTTAGGAGCCTGAATTTCATGCTGACGAATTTCACGACGCATTTGTCGTGCAAACTTATTGTTAATAGTGTGTCCTGGACGTGTAGCAATAATTCTACCCTTTATGGGGCGGCCAATCAATGCCATGTCGCCTATGATGTCAAGTAATTTATGGCGTGCTGGTTCATTTTGCCATACCAAGGGACGGTCTTGAATGTATCCCAACTTAGTAGCATCGCGATGTTCAACGTGCAGGTGGTCAGCTAAACGGTCAAGATTCTCTTGCGAAGTCTGCTGCTCGTAAATTACAATGGCATTATCAAGGTCACCTCCCTTAATTAAGCCAGCCTTAAGCAAAGGCTCAATTTCGCGTACAAACACAAAGGTACGTGCTGAGGCTATGTCTTTGACAAAGTCATCCATGCTATCAAGAGTAGCAAATTGGCTGTTGATGAACTGTGACTCAAATGAAATCATGGCCGTGATAGAGAACTGTTCATCGGGTAAGATAATGATGGATGAACCCATTTCTTCGTCGCGGAACTCAATTTTCTTCTTTATTACATAAAAGTCCTTGGGAGCGTTTTGTTCAACAATTCCAACGCGGCTTATATTTTCAACATAAAGTATAGAGCTACCATCTAATATAGGAAATTCGGGACCATTTACCTGAATTAAACAGTTGTCAATGTCCATGGCGTAAAGTGCGGCCATGGCATGCTCAATGGTGCTACAGCGAGCATCGCCATTGGCAACAACTGTTCCACGTGAAGTGTCAACAACATTCTCAGCAATAGCTTGAATAATGGGTTCACCTTCAAGGTCAATGCGTTGTATTTTGTAGCCGTGATTCTCAGGAGCGGGATTAAAGGTAACGGTTAGATTCAATCCAGTGTGCAATCCTTTTCCATATAATGAGAAACTACCAGCTAAAGTCTTTTGTTTCAACATAAATATTTATATGATGTAAAGCTTAAAGTAGAAAGCATGCATAAATAGTGCGTTGCTCCTAAATGCTTGTTATTTATTCTTTTTCAGTTCTTCCACTTCTTTCTTTAAAGCCTCTATTTCTTTACGCATTTCAGGCAGATATTTAAATACTACGCTTGAACGCATAAAGTTATGTGCATCAATAGCGGGTGAACCCTGTATGGTGACATGACCTTTTTTAATACTACCCGCAATACCTGCTTGTGCACCAGATAATACGCGGTCACCTATTACGGCATGACCTGCTATGCCTACTTGTCCGCCAAACATGCACCACTTGCCAATTTTGGTAGAGCCAGCTACACCTACTTGAGCTGACATAACTGTATTTTCACCAACTTCGCAGTTGTGAGCCACTTGTACTAAATTGTCAAGCTTTACGCCTTTGCGCACATAGGTAGAACCCATAGTTGAACGGTCAACACAGGTGTTGGCACCAATTTCAACATCGTCTTCAATAGTTACGATGCCTATTTGCGGAATTTTTTCATATCCATCAGCAGCAGGCGCAAAGCCAAAGCCATCGGCACCTATAACGCAGCCTGAGTGTAAGGTGACACGATTACCAATTTTACAGTCGTGATAAACAGACACGTTGGGGTAGAATAAACAGTCATCGCCAACAATGGCACGCTCTTCAATCACCACGCCTGCGTATATTTGGCAACCTTTTCCTATCACAGCGTGTTCGCCAATATAGGCAAAGGGACCCACATAGCTACCTTCACCAATTGTTGCGCTTTCAGCTACACAAGCCAAAGGGTGAATACCTGTACGTTTTTGTATTGTAGACTGATACAAAGTCAGTAATCGAGCAATGGCTTCATAAGCATTTTCAACACGTATGAGTGTCGTCTTTACTTCCTTCTCAGGTTTAAAGTCTTTGTTAACGAGTACAATGCTCGATTGTGTATCATAAAGGTAATGAGCATAATGCGGATTGGCTAAAAATGATATAGCTCCCGCTACACCTTCTTCAATTTTGGCAAATGTCTTGACTGACGCATTTTCGTCTCCTTCAACAACACCTCCCAAATATTCGGCTATTTGTTTTGCTGAAAATTCCATTTATTTTAATTGAGTCGGACAACAACAAGGCTTGTGTCGCGCATTGTCCGTATTTTATTATTAATAAATAATAGATGGGCGCATAGTGAACGCATATATCTTCTTTTGTTCACAACACCTATCTTAGGGGCAAATATCGTAAAAATATTCGATATATTGTATACTCCTTTCAAAAAAATAAGATTTAACGCTGCGTAAAGTGTGGAAAAATACCTGTGCCAAAGTCTTTTGCTAAGTCATTTAAAAGCAGCCTTTCTTCTACGCTACATGGTTACTGACTCTTTGGCACAATAAATCCCCCATAAGTGTGCTTTAGTACTTAATGGGGAATTTAATGAAGTTGCTTATAGTTCTGCTTGATAGAGCTTACCCGTTGGCGGAATTTCAGGTTAACGGGTAAACAAGTTGACAGGTTAACAAGTAAGTATGCTTTACACCACTTATTATGTTAAATCCAGAATGACAAGAAACTTAAAAAGCTTGGTAAACTTACCTGTTAACCCGTCAACTTGTCAACTTGTTTACTAATTCCGCCAACGCGTAGAGCTTAGTTTTTTCTTTTTGCCGTTTTTGAAACTTCCGTTCAGTCATATAACCCAGCTATGCTCATTCGTATAGGCTTCAAAACGGTCAAAAATACATGCAAAAATGGCTCAATTTATTCTATAACCATAATTTTCCTCTAAAGAGATTTATTTCTTTTTCTTGCTTGTTGTTTTTTTAGTTGTCTTCTTTGTCGAAGTCTTTTTTGTTGAGGACTTCTTGGTGGTTGTACTCTTTTGGGTAGTAGTGGTGGTTACAGGTTTATAATATTTTTCAGCAGTTGGAAGCCACTTTTGAATGTTGGCAATTCGCTTACTATCAGAAGGGTGGTCACTTAAAAAAGCTAGCCTTGAATAGGTTGAAGTAGCAGCCATGCGCTGCCAAAAACTGATAGCAACATTAGGGTCATATCCTGCCATGGCCGCAAAAACGAGCCCCATGTAGTCGGCTTCGCTTTCATTGTCGCGTGAATATTTTAAACTACCTAATTTGCTCCCCAAAGAGAAAGCTGTTTGGGTTAGTAGTGAGGTCGTATTGCTTACACCTGTAGCTCCTAATACGACTCCTAATAAATTAGCTCCAGCCTTTTGTTTAATTTGTGTGCTTAGTTGTTCGGCCGAGTGCTTTGCTACGGCATGAGCAATTTCGTGTCCAAGGACAATGGCTAATGAAGCCTCGTTTTGTGTTACAGGCAACAAACCTTCGTAAACTACAATTTTACCACCAGGCATGCAAAAGGCATTGGCTGTGTTGTCTTGCACCAAGTTGAACTCCCATTTGTAATTCTTGATAGCATCCATTCTGTTGTTATCTTTTAAATAAGTTTCAACAGCGTTAGCGAGTCGTTGACCTACTTTTTTTACAAGAGCAGTATTGGTGGCATCAGTTGAAATTTTGGCAGTTTTTAGGTAGCTTTCATACTCTTGCGAACTCAGACTAAGTACTTGTTTGTCGCTAACCCACAGTTTTACTTTACGACCGCTTACGGGAACTGTGTACTTAGTTTGTGCACTCACGGGGGCCATCATGAGCATCATGAGGGCAAACAACAATAATTTTACTTTTTTCATTGCAATAGTTGGTTAAATGAGTTGTATAGTTGTTGTGAAAAGGCCACCCCCGCAAAGCTTTTATACTTTGTGGGCGTGGCCATTATGATGTTTTTTATGTGCGTGTATTAGTTAAACCAGCGAACGTAGCAGAAGTCTTGACGATTAGGCAGATTTTTGTTCTTGGGATACATGCGGTAAGCTACCTTGTATGAACCAGCGAGGTCAACGCTCGATGTAAGTTCAAAGGTATAGAGGTTACCCTCATGGCTTACAACGTTCATAGGCATAACGGTGTAGATGCTTTCGTTACCTTCAGTGCCTGAAATGATAACGAGGTCAATGCCAATAGCATCGTCCAAGCCTTGTTCGTCGATAACGTGCTTAACTGAGAATTGCTTACCACTTACCAACATGCCGTTTTGTAAGTTTTCACTACGTTCAGAGCTAACAACACGAATGTTGTCCCAACGTTGTGCAACACTTTCCTTCCAAGCAGCAATGCTCTTGGCCAATTGGTTGTTGTTGGCAGCAAGTGACTTAAAGCGAGCAGCCTCAGGATTGTAGAAGCGGTCATAGTAATCGTCAAGCTGACGCTTCATAGTGTAGTGAGGTGCAATGCTTGCAATAGAGTTCTTTACTGTGCGTACCCAGTTTTCAGAGTATCCCTTGCGGTTGCGAGCATAGTAGAGAGGAATAATCTCTTGCTCTAACATTGAGTAGATGGTCGAAGCATCTAACTTGTCTTGATGTTCTTGGTTCTCATAAGTGCGGCGGTCAGTCAAAGCCCAACCTGCACCTTCGCGATAACCTTCATACCACCATCCATCGAGCACGCTCAAGTTAACAACACCGTTCATCAAAGCCTTTTCACCTGATGTACCAGAGGCTTCAAGAGGACGGGTTGGAGTGTTCATCCAGATATCAACACCCGAAACAAGACGACGAGCTAACTGCATGTCATAGTTGTCGAGGAAGAGAATCTTGCCCATAAACTCTGGACGCTGTGATATCTCGTAAATCTTCTTAATAAGACCTTGTCCTGCACCATCAGCGGGGTGAGCTTTACCTGCAAAGAGGAATTGAACAGGATAATCAGGATTGTTGACAATTTTAGACAAACGATCCAAATCAGAGAAGAGCAAATGAGCACGCTTGTAGGTTGCAAAACGGCGAGCGAAACCAATCAATAGAGCATTGGGGTTGATTTTGTCAAGCAAACTTACAACTAATGAAGGGTCGCCTTGATTGCGAAGCCAATTTTCACGGAAACGAGCGCGGATGTAGTCAATCAATTTATTCTTTAATAAAACACGCGTGTTCCAAATAACTTCATCGGGTACATTGTAAATCTTTTCCCAAATCTTTTCGTTGCTTTGGTCGTGTATGTACTCTTTGCCCAAATATTTAGCGTAAACGGCTTTCCACTCTTTGGCACACCAAGTGGGGAAGTGAACACCATTTGTAACATAACCTACATGGCTCTCTTCGGGGTGTGAGTTGTAAATTTTGAACCACTCATCGTGGCTGCGTTCTGCATGGTTAGGACGTTCGGGAGCAGGCATGTAACCTGGCCAAATACCCTTAAACATTTGCTGACTAACACGGCCATGAAGCCAACTTACACCATTTACTTCTTGGCAAGTTTTGCAAAGGAAGGTCGACATACAGAACTTTTCGCCTTTATCATCAGGGTTAGTACGGCCCAGTCCCATAAAGTCGTCCCATGAAATGCCTAAGCGAGCGGGGAATTGGTTCATATACTTGTTGAAGAGGCCTTCGTCAAAGTAGTCGTGACCTGCAGGTACAGGAGTATGTACGGTGTAGAGTGATGAAGCACGAACCAACTCAAGAGCCTCGTCAAATGACATGCCACTTTCAACGTAGTCAGCCAATCGCTGTACGTTGCAAAGAGCTGCGTGACCTTCGTTGCAATGGTAAATATCTTTCTTAATGCCCAATTGCTTGAGTGCGATCATACCACCAATACCGAGTAAATACTCTTGCTTGATACGATTTTCCCAATCGCCACCATACAGTGAGTGAGTGATGCGACGGTCGAACTCGGAGTTCATTTCATTGTCTGTGTCAAGCAAATAAAGCTTGATACGTCCTACATTCGCTACCCACAAGGCAGCGTGAACCATAAAGTTGGGGTAGGGTACGTCAACAATAATTTGATTGCCTTCTTTGTCAAGAACGCGTTCAATGGGTAAGCGATCAAAATCTTGTGGCTCGTAGTTAGCAATTTGCTGGCCATCCATTGAGAGTGTCTGTGTAAAGTAGCCATAGCGATAAAGGAAACCAACGGCACACATGTCAACGTTGCTGTCAGAGGCCTCCTTCAAGTAGTCGCCAGCCAAGATGCCTAAACCACCAGAATATATTTTCAACACGTGGCTCAAACCATACTCCATGCAGAAGTAGGCTACAGAGGCACGCTTGCTGTTAGGCTTAACGTCCATGTACTTGCGGAAGTCACTATATACCTTGTCCATACGGGCAATAGTTTCTTCGTCCTTTGACAAATCGGTCAAGCGATCGTAATCAATGCTGCGAAGCAAGTCGATAGGGTTCTTACCTACCTTTTTCCACAAGTCTTCGTCAAGACTTGCAAAGAGTTGTTGTGCTTCAGTGTTCCAAGCCCACCAAAGGTTGTGAGCTAATTCGTCCAACTTTTTCAAAGCCTCAGGAATGTGGCTTTTCACGTTTACCACCTTCCATGAGGGTTGGTTGGCGTTGCTTATTTTAATGTTCATTGGTTATGATGTAAGATTGTTTTGTTTGCGTAAATAGTATGGGGTGGAGGTACAAACCATATTTATATCATATGGGCTGTTCATTCCATTTTGTTTACAAGTGGGGCTTAAGTGTAAACTTGAAGCACCCTATTTAACCTAAGGCTGTTCGTAGTGCAAAATCGTAAGCCTCGTAATAGTACTTAATGAAGTGTTTCCATTGAGCTTTATCAGCCAACTCAGCTGCATTTTTACGGCAAGCGTTACGTTCCTTAGTGTGTGCAAAGAGCAAACTCTTTACAGTGTCGCATATTTCATGTGCTACTTCAAAGTAGTTACTATCGTCACGATGAATGACACGTACACCATCGGTAAGTTGGCCTTCATGTCCTAGAACCTCATCTACCCATTGTCCAAATCCACTAAGGTCTGTAGTGACACAAGGTGTATGGAATGCGCAGCTTTCAAGTGGAGTATATCCCCATGGCTCGTAGTAAGAAGGATATAAAGCTAAATCGTTGGCTGCCAATAAGTGGTAATAGGGCATGTTAAAAATGCCGTCATTGCCTTCAAGGTAGCATGGCACAAGAATTACTTTAACCTTATCTTCAGGACGATTTTCAATGCCTAATTGACGAATGGTAGCAACTATGCGGTCTTCGTCAAGGTTATGCAGGTTATGCGTAATAATAGGGTTGGGCAAAGGTTGATTGCTGCCTACAGGGCTATGTTTTAATGCCTCTTGCAGGTCTTCGCGTGGACCAGCTAACCAGCATGGAACTTCAATTAATGCCAACACTTGATGTTGTGTGTCATTTTTCAGTTGCTCGTTTAACTGTGCGCGTAGTTCGGCCATTGACTCAAGGAATACATCAAACCCTTTGCATCGATAGTCGTTTCGACCACTAGTCGAAACAATTAGTGTGTTCTCAGGCATGATGCAACCTGTTAAGGCACTTGCTACATCTAATATGCGTCGGCGCGCTTTTTTGCGTATGATAGTAAACTGGCTGCCTTTAGGCACAAAGTCGTTTTCAAACCCATTAGGTAGAACCACATCAACCGCTTTGTCAAGCAACTGCTTACATTCGCGGTCAGTAAAACGGCTGACGGTAGTAAAGCAGTCGGCATGCCAAGCACTTTGTTTTTCAATGCTGTGCTTAGAGTCCATGTGCAACTCTTGCGCCATTTGGTCGCCATTGTAGCCTTCAAAGTAAGCATAGAGCTGCTTATTGTTGCCACATATAGAACGGCCTATGCTTGTGGCATGTGTGGTAAAGATGGTTGCAATCTTTGGATTTTGATGCTTTAAAAAGAGCATGCCTAATCCCGACATCCACTCGTGTGCTTGATAAACAATTTTGTCAGTGCTTTTTAAGCAAAGTGCAGTAACAGCTTCAACAAAGCGTCCTGCTGCGTATGAAAACATGGAAGCTTCATTATAGTCGCCATATGCGTGTAGAGAGTCTACACGGAATAGGTTCCATGCTTCGGCATAGATGTCATCTTTAATTTCAAAGAAGGGGGTAAAATCAACAAGCACTGCTACTGGCTTGCCTGGCACCATCCATCGACCAATTCTACACTTTAAGCCTAAATCTGCTGCAGCCCTTTTCCAATTGGGCAACAACCGCTCATCTTCACAAAAATCAACATTAGCCGTGGGTTGCTTTAAATCAGGACCGATAAATACGAGTCGGTCTTGATATTTAGACATTAGCGTTTTGGCACGCGATGAGAGCACGGTGTAGATGCCGCCCACTTTGTTGCAAACTTCCCAACTTGTTTCAAATATGTAGTCGGGAACTAAACGTTCGTTCTTCATAAAAAAATGTAATAACCTCTGCAAAGGTAATGTAATTTAAAGACAATACAAAATAAATGAGAAAAAGACTTTATTTTTTGCTAAAGCTTAATTTCTCTGAAATGTTCTGGAGTAAAGTTTTTTATGCTTTACCTATAAAAGGTAACGCGTTGAACGATTTCTTTTATACATGTTGTGTTTTATGTATAAAGATTCGACCAACGTGTTCTTGTGTGTGTTCTTTTTATTGTATGCTATGTCGTGTGTTAACTTTCAAACTCATGCACCACAATTGATAACTACCAGCAAGGGCTGTAATAGCATAGCCACATATGTTGAGCAAAAAGGTGAAGATAGACATCCATGTAGGCATGTATGCAGCATCACTCATTATTAGACTACGTGTGTAAGCCATGCTGCTTAGACCATAAACTGTTTGAGGCATGAGCACTACTATGTAAACAAACATTACGGGAATGCTTGTTAGTATAAGCAATATAAAAGCTAACCCAAATGCGTGCTTTAAAGAATAGACCACACTCTGCTTTGTAGCTACCCCAAAAAGTATGTGCTTTAGTGTGAACAAATAGCATGCTGCACTTGCATAAAGTAGTAGGAATGGTAATATGATAAGCAGTAGAAGATGCCATTTTAGTCCAGTCCACACAATTAACGAACCGATGATGATGGTAGGTAAACCATAGCAAACAACGCAACTTATGATGCGTAAAATGTCTCCATAGTCGCTTTTGCTTAACCATAGATGCATGGCCTTAGGCATTTCGTTGTTGTTGCTATAGTGGCGAATTAGGTTGAAAAACTTAACAATCAAACAAGTGTTACCAAATATTGAGAGTAAAAGGGTAAAAAGCATGTAAATGCCATTGCTTACGTTGGGGGTAGCCATCCACTTGATAACATCGGTAGCTCCACCTGACTGCATCAGCAGATAGGCTGGTTCTGCTTGTTGACAAATGTATTGAAGTGTAATTTCAAAAAACAAAGCATTAGCTATGCCAGCTAAAAGCAAGTATGGATAGGTGAGTCGAAGATAAGAACGCCAATTGAGTGCTATGATTTTCCATGCATCAGCCATGCATGCTTTTATGCTACGATCTTTGTTGAATAGTATAGTTTGTTGCATATCTTTTATTGTTTTTGCGTGGGCAAAGTTAGTGCAAACCCCATGCAATACAAAATGCTTTCGACTTAAATTATTCCTTTATGTGTGAAAAAGTGTGGTAATAAGTAGGTATTTAAAATTAGTTTATATAATCGTGTTCAGATTTAGTCGGTGTGCCTTGTCGCATTCTTTCGTCCATAAACATAGTTCTCATCGGTCACGTAGCCCGCTACGCTCCCTCTTCAACCTATGTTTCTGAACGAAATACTGCACCCATTCATATCAACTAATTTTGAATATCTACTTAAATACGGTTAACCTGTCTTTATGAGTTGCTCTATTACAGAGGCTTACCCCCTAAAGAAAAAACAAAGCGTCAAGGCTCGTCTTATATAACAACTCTTGACGCTAAGTTTATGTGTGTGATGTTGATTTACTTCATACATCCAATAATTTCATGTACATCTTTAATGCCGTGCTTATCAAGCCACTCATTCATACCCTCTATTACTCGTATGGTAGTAGTGGGGTCAATAAAGTTCGCTGTGCCAATTTCAATGGCAGTAGCTCCTGCCATTAAAAATTCAATAGCATCAGTGGCATTCATTATGCCACCTAAGCCAACAACAGGGATGTTCACAGCGCGGGCTACTTGCCACACCATGCGTAAAGCTACGGGTTTGACACATGGGCCGCTTAGTCCGCCAGTGCCAATGCTTAAGCGTGATTTGCGATGCTCAATGTCGATGCTCATGCCCATGAGTGTGTTGATGAGTGATACGCTATCAGCTCCTTCGGCTTCAACAGCTTTAGCTATTGAGGCAATGTCGGTTACGTTGGGTGAAAGTTTAACTATTAGCGTTTTGTTGTAACGCTTACGAACGGCACGTACAACACTTGCAGCTCCCTCGCAAGTAACCCCAAAGGCCATTCCACCATCTTTAACGTTAGGGCATGATATATTTAATTCTATGCCAGGAATGTTTTCAAGTGCATCAATACGGGCTGCACATTCAGCGTAGTCTTCAGGTGACGAGCCTGATACATTCACCAATACATTGCTTTGAATGTCTTTAAGTTGTGGATAAATGTGCTCACAAAAATAGTCAACCCCTTTGTTTTGCAAACCAACACAATTAAGCATGCCTGAGGGAGTTTCGGCCATACGCGGGTAGTCATTTCCTTCACGAGGGTGTAGTGTGGTGCCTTTGACTATAAAACCGCCCAGACGTTTTAAATCAATAAAATCAGCAAATTCAAGCCCGTAGCCAAACGTGCCTGATGCTGTCATTACAGGATTTTTGAGGTCAAGTCCTCCTACTTTTACATTTAATTGAGCCATGACAATTTGTTGGTGTTAAATACGGGACCTTCTTTACATACACACAAGTTATGACCATCGGCCATCTTTTCAACGCAGCATAGGCAAGCACCTAACCCGCAAGCCATTAAGTTTTCAAGTGAGACTTCGCAAGTAGTGTTTGTTGAGGCAGCCCAACGAGCCACGGCTACCATCATAGGTTTAGGGCCACAAGTTGAAACGCTATTAAACGTTTCTTTTGTCAAAATGCTATGATTCGTTACAAAACCTTTTTCACCTTTAGAACCATCTTCGGTGGTGACGTATACACGACCATATTGTTCAAAAAGGTCGAGCTGCATTAAATCATCACCAGTGCGTCCGCCTAAAAGGAACACTGGCTCGCAGCCAGCCTCTTTAAGTATTTTGCCAAAATAGAGTAGGGGGGCAGTACCTACGCCTCCGCCAACGAGCAGTACTTTCTTTCCGTCTGTTTCAGGTATGGTAAAACCATTACCTAAAGGATACATGCAATTAAGGGTGTCGCCTACTTTGCATGCAGCCATACTGCGTGTGCCATCGCCCACAACGTGGATGAGTAGCCATAGTTGATTGTTTTCATAATCAACAAAGTTGACCGAAATAGGGCGACGTAAAAAAGTTGATGGTGAGTATTTTACTTGTACTTCAACAAATTGACCTGGCAGAATTTCGGGTAGTAGCCCCTTTAGCGGAGTCAACTTGAGTAGCACGTATCCTTGGCGTGGTGTGTCGATTTGCACAATGCGCAAGTCTCCGACATATTTTTTCATTGTACTGGGTGATTGTTACGTTGTATGAATTGTGTTGCAAATGTACATAAAAACTTCAACATGAAGACTCTTGTTGCTGAATTTTGAAAAAATATGTTCATAGATGGAAAATACTATAGTAATAGTAATTGTTTGAAAATCAATTGTTTAAAATCTCTGTAGAGGGCTTTGCTTGTGAAGAGTTTCATAAAAACTTAGCAAAATGTTTGGTGGGTTAAAAAAAAGTCCGTACTTTTGCATCGCTTTTGAGAAAAACTTGGGCGTTTAGCTCAGCTGGTTCAGAGCATCTGCCTTACAAGCAGAGGGTCGGCGGTTCGAATCCGTCAACGCCCACTCTCATGAAAACAAGTTTTTCTTATTAAGCATTTTACTGATAATTGTAAGGGCGTTTAGCTCAGCTGGTTCAGAGCATCTGCCTTACAAGCAGAGGGTCGGCG
>SAMEA3663105__coassemble_467_pt1 | contig 28973 bp, 21 predicted proteins | sample SAMEA3663105__metabat2_low_PE_034 | metagenome-assembled genome bin SAMEA3663105 (sample SAMEA3663105) | pig gut metagenome | biome: pig gut; feature: pig-associated habitat; material: faeces | place: Denmark | collected 2012
TAGTACTCAATGGCACTTGAGTATAGTACTCAATGGCACTTGAGTATAGTACTCAGTGGCACTTGAGTATAGTACTCAGTGGCACTTGAGTATTATATTGCCTTTTCAGCGCAAAATCAATACTCTTGAAAACTAAGTATCTGCTTATTTATACCGCTTAAGAACATAATCATATATCAACCACCATCCCCAACATATTACCACCCACTCATTCATGACACTATCACCCATTCATCCCAATTATTGGGTCACATATTATCGTCCCATACTGCGTCTTGGCATTCCCATAGCCATTGGTCAGATAGGAGTTATCATCATGGGGTTTGCTGACACCATGATGGTAGGACAATTTAGCACACAAGCTTTAGCAGCAGCCTCATTTGCCAATGCCGTGTTCAACCTTATAACCTACATGCTCATGGGTTATAGCTACGGCATCACCCCCATCATCAGTTCACTCGTTGGCCGCCATCAACACATTGAGGCTGGAGCCACCATCAAGTATGGCATAGCTTGTAACCTTATCTTTGCCATTGTGCTACTCATGGTGTTGCTCATAGGCTATTTTATGATACCCCACATGGGGCAACCTACCGAAATTTTGCCCTTAGTGCGTCCCTATTATCTCACCCTTAGTGTATCCATAGTATTCGTAGCCCTATTCAATGCATTGCGCCAATTTACCGATGGTTTGTCTGATACATCCATCGGCATGTATGCCATTTTAACGGGTAATGTACTCAACATCATAGGCAACTTTTTGCTCATTTACGGCATTGGGCCATTTCCACGCCTCGGTTTGTTAGGTGCAGGCCTCAGCACCATGACAGCTCGCATCATTATGACCCTCATCATGGTAGCAGTGTTTTGTTTTCGCCCACGTTATAGCATTTATCGCCAAGGCTTCAAACAAGCCACTTGGCACGTAACCCAGTTGCTACGCATCAACAAGCAATCATGGCCCATAGCCTTACAAATGGGCATGGAGAGTGGTGCCTTTACCGTGAGCGGCATCATGGCAGGATGGCTTGGTGCTGTTGACCTTGCCACCTATCAAGTAATGATAACCATCGGAGGCTTAGGTTTTTTGCTCTACTATAGTTTTGGTTCAGGCATAACCATACGTATAGCACATTTTTATGGTCAATCAGACTGGTTGAGTGTACGTCGCACAGCACGTGCGGGCACATTCATTTTATTAGGCATGGCATTCTTGTCTTCCTTTATATTCCTTTTTGCAGGCGAATACATCATACGTGCCTTTACCTCTGACCCCTTGGTACAAGCCATGGCGCTTACCCTCATACTCCCCCTCATACTTTATCAGTTGGGCGACTCTATGCAAATATGTTTTGCCAATGCTCTACGTGGCACTTCACACGTTATGTCAATGATGTGGATAGCCTTTTTTAGCTACATTGTTGTCAACATTCCTGCTGGTTACTTATTTGCATTCCCCCTACACTTGGGCATTGTGGGGCTATATTTAGCCTTCAGCTTAGGACTGATTGTAGCCGCGGCATTATTCTGCTGGCAATTTTATAGCGTTATGAAACGTACTGAACAGCCACTTAGCTAATCACAGGCAAACGGCATGTATATATCATAAATAAGTAAGTAGGTGTTCAAAATTATTTTTACATGGAAAGTGCATAATCAGGATGCTGATGTGCTTCCCATGTGAAAATAATATCTTTTGAACATCTACTTGCTCTTCAAAGTACAACAAAAAGCATTAGGGGGAGGCTAAAAACAACATTTTTAGCCTCCCCCTAATGCTTTTCTGCGTAAGGATTAACCTAAACTATTGAGTAGTGCGCTCAAATTGGTAGTGAACAAACGCACCGATATGGCCAACAAAATAATGCCAAAGAACTTACGTAACAAGTATATGGCCGAAGGCGAAATAATGCGTTCTACCTTGTCGGTGGCCTTTAGTACCACAAACACAAACACCATGTTAAGCAACAAGCCAAATAATATGTTAATGGTAGCATATTCGGCCTTTAATGAAAGCAAGGTAGTAAACGAACCCGCACCAGCCAACAACGGAAACACTACAGGCACCAACGTGGCCGACTTAATAGGTCCCATGTTCTTAAATATCACTACATCAAGAATCATCTCAAGCGACATTAAGAAAATGACCAACGAACCTGCCATGGCAAACGACTCAATGTCTACATTGAACAAACGTAACATGGCGTCGCCTGCAAAAAAGAAACCCAACAATAAGGCAAACGATATAATCGTTGCTTTCCATGCATTGACAGGGCGCCCCTGCTGCTTCAAACTAATAAAGATGGGGGTGGAACCCAACACATCAATTACGGCAAATAACACAACAAAGGCACTTGCAATCTGCTGCACGTCAAGACGCGAAAAGATGTAAGATAGTGACATAAGCTATAATTTTATCGGTTCTTTTAGGGGCTCTTTGCATCAACTTATCACCTAAAACTTTCATTTTGACACCTTGCACCCGTTGTAAATCATTATTTTTTGTGCAAATATATAACTTTTAGTCAACACCCACACCACATTTGTTTCTTTTTAATGCATGAAGTTCACTTTCAATAATCCATCTTACTGAAATCGTCTAAGCCATTGAAAGTTTTATATTTTCGACTATTTAATAATGGTAAAAGAATAAGTTGAGAAATGTTTCATACAAAGTAAGACCAAGAAGGGGCTTCTATAAGGAGTAATGAAAATGATTGAGAATTAACAAATTAACGCGTTGGCGGAATTAGTGAACAAGTTGACAAGTTAACGGGTTAACAGGTAAGTTTGTCAAGCATTTTAGCTTTTTACCATTTTGACTTAAACATAATAAGTGGTGCAAAGCCTACTTACTTGTTAACCTGTCAACTTGTTAACCCGTTAACCAACAATTCCGCCAACGGGTAAATTATGTAACAAGACGACAGAACCAACCCTAATGGAAAGCAATGATAACTATAAGGGCAACGACAGCATTAGCAGCGACTTGTTGATTTACAAAACCAGCTACCCCCACAAGGTGTTGTGCGAACACTTCACCACGTTGGCTTGCTATAACAGCCCCGTTGGCCACGATGCTTTAGCTCAAATATTCAAAGGCAAGGACAACAATGTGTGGATGGCTCACCACATTGGCTACTACACCGACGAACTCACACAACAAGCATTTTTCATTTTACCCCCCGCTTGGCTAATAGGAACATTAATGCTAACTTTGCATTATGAAAAAGTTCGAAGCCTCAGAAATCTTTAACATTGACAATAGTGAAAATTCCGCTACATATTGTACTATGCAGCCACTTTATGCCTCGCCCAACACCATTATGATTAAGGCGAAGCGCAATGGAAAATGGTACGTGTTAAAGGCACTGAGCAAAGAACATCGCGAACTTACATTTTATAGAAATCTACAGCAAAAAGAATTTAACATACAGCATTCATTGCATCATCCAGCCATAGCAACAGCTTACAACATAGAAGTTTTGCCCGACTATGGTTCATGCATTGTAATGGAATGGATTGACGGACAGAACTTGCGCCAATGGCTCAACTCACGCCACTCACGTAGCGACCGCCGTAAAGTGCTCACGCAACTAATTGATGCCATTGCCTACTTGCATCGTCGGCAAATTGTGCATCGCGACCTTAAGCCCGAAAACATCATGATTACGCGCAATGGTAACAATGTTAAGCTCATTGACTTTGGACTGGCCGACACCGATTATTATAGTGAACTTAAGCAACCATCGGGCACAGAGGGGTATATATCGCCTGAACAAAGAAAGAGTTTTACTACTGACTGTCGCAACGATATATGGAGTTTAGGACAAATTATTACCGACCTTCACTTAGGACGTATTTATAATAGTGTGGCCAAGCGCTGCACCTGTTCGATAGAAAAGCGCTACCAAAGCATTGATGAGGTGCAAACGGCTATTCGCCACAAACAACGCTGGTGCCTGTTGGCCGTTGCATCACTTTTTATAATCATATGCTCACTGGTGGCATGGGGCTATTATCAAATGCAAATTGAAAATGGATGGCCGCGATACCAAAAGCAAGCACAGTTTAGGGTAGCCAACATTAAGTACACCTCATGGGGTGGTTTGGCAGCCTCAGCACAATTGTACCACATGAACGAAGAAACAATTGTGGTGCCCGACGAAGTGACATATAAAGGGCTAACATATAAAGTAACAGAATTAGGCTTTGATAGTTTTCGCAACAACACAATGCTAAAGCAAATTATAATAAAAATGTCAGGTGGTTGTTTTCAACTGCTTCGAGGTTCTTTTAAAGGTTGTAGACAACTACAAAAAATTTACTTTTATAATATGTCTTCAGATACCCTAATAGCAGGCATTGGTAGCGACATGTGGCCCACTCCCATTGACTCTGTGTTCGACGCACATCACTACAACGATGTTACCATTTATGTTCCCCAACATCAACTCAAGCAATATCGTCAGAGTGTGTGGAGCAAGTTTAAACACATTGAGGGCATTAAATATTAATGGCTAAGTAGGTATGTTGTTTTGCCCGCCTTTTTTTCATTCTACCGCTTACCGCAGAACACACAAGTAGTACAAAGCCCGAGAGAGCGAACTATCAAGTTTGCATGCTTTGAGCAATCACCAACACACTGGCCATTCAGCCTCAAACAAATAACAGCTTCCACCACTCTTTTAACGAGTGAAGGTTGGTGGAAGCTGTGTTATGTGTGCTTATTCGCACTCAGCCAACAAAGCCCTGTGCTATTGTTGGCTCCATGCCTGAAATTCAGGCGCATACACACACACTACATGTGATATGCCTTGGGTGTAATGCCCTGTGCGATCAACAAAGTATTCCTCGACAAAACGATGTGTCCCCTTGCTTAACTTTTCAATAAAATAATCGGTCTGTGCATCGCGTACAGCACGATAGGCAGGCAAATCAATCTGCGCATCATAACCCGACAGGGGATGTTGAGGAACTAAATTAGCTGAGCGAGCAGCTGTGAGCGACACAAAGTCATAATCGCGGTCGGCCGTGAGCGTAAACACTTGACGCACATGGTCGCCCTTTTTGCATTGCGCCACATCATTGAGCGGCACCCACTCATTGCCTTGTTTTACCTCAAAGCTATGGGTTAGTAACAAGCCCTTGCCCTCAGTTTTCACCTCGCTTGCAGGTGCCATAAAGGTGGCATAGGCACAACCCCACGACAAGCCATCAGTGCGCTTGTCAACCTTAAGGCGCGTAGCCCCAAGGGCAGACTCGTCAGTGTAAGCTTGCTTTATGTACCCCACCGTTGCTGCCACTTCGGTTTCACGAGGCGCATTAAAGCCCACTATCCGCTTGTTATTATATAAGGTATAATAAAGAGGCTCATGCTGTGTGGTAGGCAGGATGGTAGTAGAATCGTTGCTCATTAAGAGTGCATACACAGCATCGATGGTGGCACGTGAGGTTTCCCACATTTGTGTACGCTTGGCTTGTAACAACCACAAACGCAACTCATTAGCTGCTGCATCATTGCCAAAATAGTGTAAAGCCTCAATAGCTGCACACTGGGTAGGTATACGATAAGAGCGCCATGACCATTCGGCACGTGGTGTGTCAAAGTAACGTCCCATGTTAGGGTGAGTCACGGTGTGTTCTAACAAGCTTTTCATTGACAGTTTTGCCTCATCATTATACCCTGCTTCAGACAGCACGATGGCTGTGAGCGCCTTGCCATACATGGTGAGTTGATGACGCATAGTGGCAGCACGCTGCAACAAGTAACGAGCATCAGCATCGGGCTTTTGCTGCATCAGGGTGCGCAAATATAGATAACGCAACTGCATCTCTGAAGGCACCAAGGTGGTATTTAGTTTATGCTCAGTGCGCTTCATCTCAGTTACCTGCTCAGCCACTTGCTTTTGCAAATAGTGGAAGGCATCAACAAGCAAGGGGTGTACGCGCGCTTGTTGCGAATGCGTAAGCCGTTCACTCCGTGCTATGAGCAAAGCAACATCGGTGGTTACCCACGCATTACCACTCATGCCAGGGAACCAACTGAACGAGCCATTGGGTTGTTGCAACGCCTTTAGCTTGTCAACTGCGGTGTAAAGGGTGGCTGCTGCCGCATCGGCATCGAACAGGTGGCGCAAGGCTGCTGCTCGCTGCTGTTCACTCTCAGCTTGCTGCAACCAGGGGGTGGCATCTGTTAACCCTTCCGTTTTTAAAGCAGTGAGCTGCTCCACCTCATGGGCATTACGCTTTACTAATTGCTCTACCTCAGGATGCTGCTGCGCTATGTGCTGCGCAATAGTCCATGTATAATAGTTTGTGGCCCAATCAATAGCGTTTAAGTTACCTTGGGTGGCCGACAATGCAGGCAACGCTGTCACCGCATACCAAGTGGGGTTAGATGATAGTTCAATAGTTAAAGCACGATTGGTGGCTCCCTTCGCATTGAATAAGGTGTCAGTTGATAAGTTATATACTCCCCTTTGGGTGAATGAGAAGGGCAAAGTGCGCGTTACCTCAACATCGGTGGTTAAAATAGGTAGGTAGTGTTCTTCACCATCACTAAATCCGCTACCTTGTGCCGTTGTGCGACACACCAACAGACCTTCAGCTTGAGCAGCATCGTAGGCAATGGTGTACACTTGGCTTTCGCCCGCAGCCAACTGTATGGGTTGTGTGGCTTTAAACACTTGTGTCTTGTCAGTAGCTCTGCTCAGTGTAAGCTGCAACGTAGCCTTCACAGCATGAGTTGACAAATTAGTCACTTTGACTGACAGGTCGGCCTTATCGCCCTTACGCAAGAAACGTGGCAAGGCTGGTTCTACCATGAACTCCTTGCGTGCCACGACTGTGGTGTCTATGCGTCCGTAGTTCATTTGCCTATCGTGCGCCAAAGCACAAAAGTTCCATTGCGTCATGCTTTCGGGCAAGGTAAAGGCTATGCTCACTTGCCCCTGTTGGTTGGTACGTAGGGCTGGACGGAAAAAGGCAGTTTCGGCAAAATTGCTGCGCGGTGTTGCACTCATGCTCTCCCCCATTGCTACCTGTGGATTTACTGAGGTTTGCTTGTACAAGCGCGCCTCTTGCCTGTCAGCAAGTGCATTCTTTGCCTCATGGGACACACCCACATTGGCCAAAGCTCGCATGGGACGCGGCCCCGCAGCCTCTATCATGTTTAATGCATAGTATTTGTTTGCATAATCATCAAACAGTTCGCTGCGCCACGAACTAAAATGAAGGGTACGTGTTGCTAACATTTTGGGCGACAAACTGCCCCATAATGATGTGTTATAAGCAGACACATTGCTGCTCCATAACACTTGAGGCAAGAAGCGACTAAAGGTTACAGCGTAGTCGGCCCATCGGCTCTTGGCCAATGCATCGAGCGAGGCATCATATAGGCATGCAGCCAACTGCGCTTGGGCAGGTGTGCCATCGGGGTGACTTACTTGTAACACCCACTCCTCATTCTGCCCTGGTGTAAGACGTGAGCGGAAGGTGTTCCACTGCAAAAGCAATTGCTTGTTGGGGGTGGGTTTTACCACTTCTGTTTCAGCTGTATAAAGGTGCCCATCATGCATCATGGCTATTAGCAAACGTGCACCATCGCCATAAAGCGCTTTATAGTTAAAGTCAAAATGGCGCAACTCGTTGCTGCAGGTTACTCGTTGGCTATCAACAATGCGGTTGCCTGCTACCACGTCAACAAACAAGGTGGCTTGTTTGCATGGCGAGCCATAAACTACCTTTACGCTACCCGTTTGCTCGTTCTTTTCGTTATAAAAGAATAAGGGCGATTGTACATCAGCAGGTTGTTTATCGGTATAGCTAAACACTAACACCTCTGTCGAGTCGGCAGCAGCAGCCTCTGTGCTATAACGTAATACGTATTTGCCCGAAGGCAATGTGGCTAAAGCATCTACTTTGAAGGGATGTCCCGCTTCAAAGGTTCCTTGTGCATAGTCGGTGTCACCCTTACGCAAGGTGTAGGTGCCATGTGCTGGCATTGTCTGCCCCGATGCATTTAGCTGCTGAATAGTAAACATGGGCAAGGGCTTGCCTTGCTCACGACACAAGGTGGTTGGAACATCGGCTGTGAGCCATGCAGCATGAGTGGCTGCGGCCAAAGCAGCTGAACCTTGAACCGTTTCACCATTGTCGGCCGTAATGGTATAATGCAGAGTGTAGGTGTAACGATTGTAGCGTGATGGAGCTACTCCCTCAGCAGGGGGAGCTAACCACATGGGTAAAGTGAAATGGCCATCGGCTTGGGTGATGGTTTCGCCCGATTGTGGGGTAAACTCATCATCATCCCAAAAGTACCAAGCTGAGCGTTGCACGGTATACTGTACCCGTGCGCCGGCTATAGGCACTCCACTATAAGTTTGGGCCACTCCCTCAACACGTACCGTGTCGCCCAAACAATAGGCTTCACTAACGGGCTTTGTTTCGGTCGTAAAGGTGGGACGCTTGTACTCCTCGACCTTAAAGGTGTGTGTGGCCGAACTGCTACACTGGGTGGTTTGCAGCGTAAAATTGCCTGTTAAGCACTGTGCTGGCAACACAAAACTACCACTAAAAGTTCCCCACTCATCGGTGCTAACAAGCAACGAGTCAATGACCTTACGGTTGGCATTGCGCAATTGTAGGTTGATTTTATAGTTGCTCTCAGTTTTGTAATCATCACCTTGATGGGTAAACACCACGCCCGTGAATTGCACCTTTTGCCCTGGTCTATAAATGGCACGATCGGTGTAAAGCTGCACTTTTGTGGCAGCTTTCGAGCTATTGGTGTTGTTATAATAGCGTAAATGGTTAAGGCTAAAGAGTTCGGCTGCTTGGTCATTGCCACTTGAAAGGCTATAAAGTACATCGTAAGCATTGGAATTGCTCATGATGTTTACCTCTCCCTTTTCGTCGGCAACATATACCTTTAGTTGCTGCAACTTAGGATTTTTACTGTCCCAACGATTATATTGGTATGCTGTTATTTGCGCTCCTGCTACGGGAGTTCCTGTTTGACTATTTACCACTGTAACGCGATTTTTCCCATTAGCAGTGGCTAACTTTAGGGCAGCTAAACTCGTTACGTTCAGGGTGGCTCCATCAAGGTGTTTGCCATTGGCCTTTAACTCAACATAGTAAATGCCAGGCTCATTGGGTAAGGTGAATTGCAAACTATCTGACTGCCATGCGTAAGCTGCTGCAGGAGCAAACGTGTGCGACATTTGCCATTCGGCATGGTGCTGCCGAGCAGCCAGCGATTGCAAACTGCTGCCCTCATGACTGCGTAACTCACGTTGGCTATTGAACAAACGCACCATGCGCAATTCAACTTGCGTTAGGTTACGTGCCGAAAGTTGACAACTTACTTGCTGATGGGGGTAGTAAGTTGTTGACAAATGCTCCATGCGCGCTGAGGGTGTGGTAACACGTGCCACAAAGTTGCGCAAGACATTGGCTTGACTTCCTTTGCTACATTGTTCTATACCCTTTTGTGCCCAAGCATAAAGCACACTATCGTTGTGTGCGGCATGTGATTGCTCGCGTTCATAATTGTCATAGAGTGCAACAATTTGCTCATATACCTTTATTACCATAGGCGAAGTTGCGTATTCGCGGCTCAAGCTGCTTAGGGTGGCAAAATTGGTGGATGCTTCTATGCGTCCCTTTACTTCAGTTTGTGACTCATTGCGTTCGTAAAGTTGTAAGCGTAGCAACAAAGCGGCATCTACAGCACCATGCTCTTTGTAAAAGTTCATGACGCGCGTTAGCAATTCAGACTTCTCACTATGCTTTAAGCACGCATACTCTATGCTGGCATCGAGCAACGCGTGTAGCAAGTCGTTGTTAAAGTATTTACTATCCTTATGATACGTAAACAAGGGCAAGTATTGATTCACCTTAACTTGGGCCAAGGCCGACAAATCATGTAGCGAAGCGGCAAAGTGTTGTTTTGACCGCTCACGATAATCGCGCTCGGTTATGCGGTCGTCAGCCTCCATGTTGGCATAGCATTGTGCCAAAGCGGCATGCTGCAAGGCTTTCATTACAGGCTGTTGCTCTTGGGCAAGCATTTGCTCAATGTCGTTTACGTAAACTTGTGCTGAATCGGGCGATACTTGTCCTCCATAAATGCGCAACATGAGTAAAGCACGCAGCAACTGCGTATCATTGTTTTCAGTCGTAGCCTTGGCGCGTATTTGCTCAACACCATTTAAGGCCGACTGTGGCAAGTCTTTTTCGGCATCACGTTGCACTTGTTCCCATAGTTTGTCATAACTTTGGGCTGTGGCTCCCGTAACAAAGGCCAATGAGGCTGCCAAGGTTAATATCTTTTTCATAGCGGTTTGTCTTATGAATGAACGCAACGAATGTACAACAAAATGTATAGACTAACTTACATTTTACCAACATTTGGTAAAAAAAAGGCCTTTTTACACGAAATAGGACTTATAAGTCCTTAGTGACAAAAAAAGTTTGTAAATTCGCAACCAAATTATTGCATGTAAAAAGGACTGAACACTAAAAATAATGGAACTTGATAAATTTGCCCGTCAACTGCGATTGATGGTAATGCTAACACAAAATCGCTCAACAACCATTGAGGAGGTTAGCAACATGCTCAATATGAGCAAACGTTCTATTTATCGCTACATTGACGCATTTAAAAATATGGGGTTCATTGTTAAAAAAGAAGGAACCCGCTACAGACTTGACCATACATCGCCATTCTTTCAAAGTTTGGCCGACTTAGTACAATTTAATGAAACCGAAGCTCTGACCATTAGCCGCGTGCTAAACTCCGTTTATGACAACACACCTGAAGTGAGGCACCTGCGCGAAAAGTTAGCTAACTTTTACGATACGGATGTACTATGCCGACATGGCGCTGATAACCGAACAGCACAAAACATTAACCAAATATTTCAAGCCATACGCGAACAACGCGTGGTGATGTTTCGCAACTACCATTCTGGCTCAAGTGGCAATGTGTCTAACCGCATTGTTGAGCCCTACATGTTCATTAACCAAAACAGCGAGGTGCGTTGCTTTGAACTTACCAGCAACTTAAACAAAACGTTCAAAGTATCGCGCATTGGCACCATTGAGCAACTCGACTTGTTGTGGTCACACACATCAGAACATGCCCCTTTCTTTAATGACCTGTTTGGCTTTACGGGCGAGGCTCGCGTACCTGTTTCGCTCTTACTCGACCCTTTGGCTACCAATGTGCTGATTGAAGAGTACCCCGATGCTTCCCGACAATTATCTGTTCAAGCTGATGGACGCAATCGGCTTGACACTGAGGTGTGCAGCTATGTGGGCATAGGCCGATTTGTGTTGGGATTGTATGAAAACATTGAAATTGTTGATTCACCCGAATTTGCCATGTATATGCGCAAAAGAATTGAGAACTTGAAACTTTCATAAGCAACGCTACAAACAAATAAGTAAGAGTTCAAAATAATATTACAACCCGTTGGCGGAATTTCAGGTTAACGGGTTAACAAGTTGACAGGTTAACAAGTAAGTATGCTTTACACCACTTATTATGTTAAAGCAGAATGATAGGAAACTTAAAAAGCTTGGCAAACTTACCTGTTAACCCGTTAACTTGTCAACTTGTTTACTAATTCCGCCAACGCGTTATTACAACATAAACTATTAAAAATCCCCTCGTTCAAAAAAACATTGAACGAAGGGATTTTTGCTTTAAATAAGTACCTTAATTATGATGGGATAAATTTGCTTAACGCATGCCACCGCCGCCAGGAGGAGGTCCCATAGGACGCATAGGCATGCCACCAGGACCACGCATATCGGGGGGACCAGGACGATCAGCATCTCGGTCTGTACCCTTTTTGCTGCTGCCACCAGGGAATATGTTCAACTTGTAAATGAAGTGAACCATAAAGTAAGAGTTGATGGCATTGTTCCATGAGTCAATACGCTGCGTTGCTGTTAAGCTACGGCTTACGTTGCTTTGCTTATGTAATATGTCGTAGAACTGAATGCTTAACGTGGCAGCTTTGTTCTTCAAGAATGATTGAGCTATTTGCGCATTCCACAATAACTCGTTGCTATTCATTGAAGCATCGGTGTAACCACGACGTGAATTCATACGAATGTCGGTTGAAAAACTCAAGCCAAAATCAAAGTTGAAGTTAGCTGAAGCACCATAGGCAAAGTTCCAAGTGTCCATGTTGGCATTGTCTTGCACCGTGGCACGGGCATGCTGATAGTTTAACTTACCCAGCAAACTTACATCGAACCATGTTTTACGATACGATATGTTTAAGTTTTCGTCCACACCAATGGTGCGTGTTGTGTTCTTTTGCGAAGTGGCTTGGTTGAATATGCTATTATAATAGTTATAGTCTTTATTCACAGCAGTGGTGGAGGCCAAAGCAAACAAATTGTAGCTATTGGCTGCGGTGGTGCGGCCCGACTGCATGTTGCTCACATAACCTACTGCATTGTCATAGCTTAAACTGGTAAAGGTGTTGATGTTGAACAACTTGTCCTTGCCCATGGCTGAGTTGAACATAAACATGCCACGACCATTCCAATTACCATTGATGTTTTCAGGACGCAAGTAGCGCACACCTGTGGTTTCATCATACACCATGCGGTTTGATATTGAGTTACGTGTTTGTGTAATATCAAAGCCGCCCATGATGCCTTGCTGACGTGTTGGGTTGTAACCATTGTAGTTAACACGTATGGTGTTGTTCCATGATGGTTTCAAACCTGGATTACCCATTGAAATGCTCAAAGGGTTGGAGTCATCAACCACCGCCAAAAGGTCGGTCATTGAAGGTTGCGATGACGAACCACGATAACGTATGTCAAGTTGATTGGTCTTTGAGAACTTGTAACGGAAACGTATCTGCGGTGATACATTAAACACATCGCGTGTTACAACCGTATCAACTTGACTGGGACGATTGTAAGCCATGTTGGTGTGTTCGGGGTTGAAATCGACACCTGCATTGAAGCGTATGGCTGAAGTGTTGTAACGAATGCCTACAGTTGCTGTGTGATCAGTATACTTGTAGGTGGCATATTGCGAGTTGTTAAGGTCGCGCACATAGTTAAGCACCTTGTTGGTGGTAGGCAAAGTTCCCAAAACAGGATAATTGGTATCACTGCCAAAAAGTGCATCGCTCTCAGTTATGTCTTTGTAATCGTCCTTTCCATAAAGCGATGCTAACTCGTTAAGGTTGTAGCGTGAACGGTCGCTTTTGTTATACTTATAGCTATATTGATAACGTACCTCACCAAACCAATTTTTACCCAAAGGCTCAACATAGCCTAAACGAACACTATAGTTGTAGTTGCGACCAGGTGTGGTGCTATACTGGTTAAGGAAACTGTAGTTGCGACCAGGTGTGGTGCTATACTGGTTAAGGAAACTTTTGGCTTGCCCCTCTTTATTATAGGTTATGCTTGAGATGGCGTAAGAGTGATTCTCGCTCTTGGTGTAACCGCCACTGGCACGCAACGATATGTTACGTCCATTACTTGATAAACGACGCACCAAGTTCACATTGGCACTTACACTATGCGATTTGCTATCGCCCATTGACAAGCGCTTGTTAGTGTTCACCATCATGGCATATAGTTCGGGATTGCGCTGTGCTGCATTTTCGGCAAATATGCTGTCGAGCGGTGAGGTCATGTTTTCAATGTCGTACGGATTGTTGTTAAATGTAGCCGACATTGAATTTCCACTATTGTGCGATTCTGAATAGTTGTAGCGTGGTTGAAAGTTGATGTTAGTCATTGAGTCAGGATTCCACTCTAAACGTAAGCGCGCCATGACGTTTGTGCTATGTGATCCCGTCTGGCTCAATGAATTGGCAAAAGAACTGCTACTACCTGATGTTAGGAAGGTTTCAGAGTTTGACTTGTTAATAACATCGCTGCTTGAATGGTTGTAGAGCATAAAGCCACCTAATTGCAAACGACCTGCCTCACGCTTTGCCTTTCCATTTTCCCACGAAAAGTCAAGTCCAGCATCCTTTTTAGCAGTAAGTCCTCCCCCACCGCCACCAAAGCCGCGAGGGCCACCAAAGCCTCGGTCATTGGTGTTGTTCATTGAACCAAAGGCGGTGACACGGGTGTTGTCAGTGAAACGTGTGCCAAAAAAACGGGCTGAGTAACGATCGTGATTACCATAAGCTACGTCAAGATTCGACACCCACGACTCGTTAAGTTCGCGTTTTGTTGATATGTCAAGCACGGTGGTTTCTTCACCATCGTCTATACCTGTTTGCTCCGTGTAGTCACTCTTTTTGTCGTATGCCTTAATTTTGCTTACTAACTCAGTAGGCAAATTTTTCATAGCTGTTTTGGTATCGCCTTTGAAAAAGTCTTTGCCATTAATCAAAAACTCTTGCACCGTTTTACCATTCCACTTAATGGTGCCCTCGTCGCTCACCTCTACACCAGGTAATTGCTTGATAAGTGATTCAAGCGTAGAACCAGCAGGCACACGATAGGCTGAAGCTGAGAACATAGTGGTGTCATCCTTCTGTTCAACACGAGCCGCAGTTGCTGTTACGGTGGCTGTGCCTAACACCTTATCGTTCGATGCCATGAGCAAAGTGCCCAAATTAATGGAGTCTTTATCGGCAGTAAGTTCAACACTGCGTGTAAAGGGCTTGAAACCTACATATGAAAGTTTAACAATGTAGTGCCCAGCCTCTTTGGCTTGCAATGTGAAACTGCCATCATCGTTGGTAGTGGTTGCCGCCACCGCCGAACTGTCAGTTCGCAACAACACAGCTGAAGCAAAGTCAACTGCATTGCGCGACTTGCCATCAAAGGCCTGACCTGTCACTACATACCGCTGTGCTACCGCCGACACGGCCATAGCAAACGATAGTAGGAGAAGTAAAAAGTTACGTTTCATTTATGTTATGTTGTGTATTATTTTATGCTTTATTGAGATGGTTGTGGGCTGTACACACATGAGCTTTATGGCATTGCACTTAATGTGTGCACACGTAATTATGATACAAAGTTACATCGAAGGTTTAAGCTATATGCCTTATTTTACCTTAAAAATCGACGAAAAAGCATATTTAATCGACGAAAAGAAAACGAAAAGTTGGGCATTTGCCGAATAGTAATTACTTTTGTTGCATAGCCTTGATGGGGTGTAACTGTTTGCTGACCAAACACGCTAAAGTAACACCCTTAATGAATGGCTTACCTTGTAAATTAAAACACATTTGCTATGATTAAGTTAGCCAATTACATAAGCAAAATTGAAATATCGAGTCTGTGGAGCGGACATAAGCACATTGTGTGGAAACTGCGTCCTGACGTGAATGTGCTGAGCGGACATAATGGTGCTGGTAAAAGTACTATCTTGAACCGCATGGTGCAACACTTGCGTACGGTACCCACTACTGGCGAACTGCAACCTGTTACTCAATTAGGGGTAAAGGTAGCATTTGACCCATCAGATGCCACTGGTATACGCTATGATGTGATTCGCAGTTTTGACCGTCAAATGGTGAATTTTAAAAACACCAGCGCTATTTCAGACGCACGCATTGTAACAGAATTGGATTGGCAACTCTACCTCATTCAGCGCCGATACCTTGACTACCAAGTGAATGTGGGCAACCGCATGATTTCACTGCTCACCAGTGGCGACCCTGATGCACGCGAAAAGGCGACACAAGCTGCCAACCTTAAAACGCGCTTTCTTGACATGGTGGATGAGTTATTTGCCGAAACAGGTAAGCGCATTAACCGCAAAAACAACGAACTTTCGTTTATTCAATATGACGAGGAGCTGCCTCCTTACTTGCTATCAAGTGGTGAAAAGCAAATTTTGCTCATTCTGTTAACTGCTCTAACTGAGGACCAACAACACTATGTGCTCTTTATGGATGAGCCTGAAGCGAGTTTACACTTTGAGTGGCAAAAAAATTTGATTTCGTTGGTTCGCGAACTTAACCCTAATGCTCAAATCATACTTACCACGCACTCGCCAGCCCTTATCATGGATGGATGGGAAGACACTGTGACTGAAGTGGGCGACATTGTTGTTAGCTAAAAAATCTCCCCTTGCAATGAAAAGGTTACGTGACAATTTGAATTCATCGTACATTAGAGCGATGAATAGTTTGGGCGGACGCCATGCCCGACAACGCATTGTGGCCTATGTTGAAAGTTACGATGACGTGTTCTTTTGGAGTAACTTGCTGCGTCCGCTCGAAACAGACCATTACTATTTTGAGGTGATGCTGCCCTCACGCACATCGCTGTGTAAGGGTAAAAAAATTGCTATGTCAAATGATTTGGGCAAACGATTGGGGCAGTGTATGATTGCTTGTGTTGACGCTGACTATGACTACTTAATGCAAGGCACCACATTGGCTTCGGCTGAGGTATGTAACAACCCCTATGTGTTTCACACGTATGTTTATGCTATCGAAAACTATGAATGTTATGCTCCTGCCTTGCAAAGTGTGTGTGTTATGTCAACTCTCAACGATCACCACTTGTTTGACTTTGAGGGCTTCATGCGTCAATACTCCATTATTATATGGCCACTATTTGTGTGGAACATTTGGTGTTACCGCTATGGCACATACAAGCACTTTTCGATGCTTGACTTTTATCACATAGTGCAACTGCCTAAGTTGAATCTTTATCATCCCGAACAGGCGCTCGAAAGGCTACGCCACTTGGTGAATGCTAAAATTAATAGGCTACAGAAACAGTTTCCTGAAGGACGTAAAACTTACAAACCTTTGCGCGAGGATTTGCTGCGCCTGGGACTAACGCCCGAAACAACTTACCTATATATGCGCGGACACGACCTTAACGATGGTGTTGTACTGCCCTTGCTGGCCTTAGTGTGTGAACAGCTACGACGCGAACGTGAACGTGAAATTAGGCGATTAGCTGAACACAACGTGCAAATGCAAAATGAATTGTCGGCTTATCAAAACGCTACGGGTAGCATTGAGGAGATGCTGCGCAAACACACCACTTATGTTAGTTGCCCGCAATATCAGCGTGTGCAACATGACATACGCCAGCTGATTAATCAACTTGAAGAAACGAACTCTCACTTGCATGACGATACTGAAAATAAAGAACATGGTTTGCGCTCGCTGCATTATGGCGGTGACCGAGACGTTAGCACAACTGCGCCTAACCCCTGATAGTGTAGCCTTGGGCGAGGCACACGTGGCCGAGAACCTTAGCCCTCAACAAATGAAACAGGTGGCAGAGTCTTTGCAGCGCATGGGGTTTGAACTGGTGGCCGACCGCCAAGCACAACTTATTGCTGATGTTAAGCAAACTATTATAGAATTGGTACGAGGGGGCGACAATGCCATGACTACTTCATATTCAGCAGTTCTGGCCCAACGCTTAGGAGTGGATTATACTACACTGAGCCGACACTTTGCTGCTGTTGAAGGACGTACCATCGAAAAGTTCTTTTTACTACAACGCATTGAGTATGTAAAGGAACTTATACAATATGGTGAACTTAGCGTGAAAGAAATTGCTTGGCGCACAGGATTTTCGAGTGTGGCTCACTTGTCACGCCAATTTAAACAACTTACGGGCATGACGCCTACTGCTTATCGTGGCTGTGATGCGGGACTGAATCGTAAAGCTTTAGATCAAGTATGACATTACCTCGCACTTTGACGGCCTTGTGGCAAAGACACCGCACACCTTTGTTACTTGTATTGTTGGTTTTTGTGTTAGGGGCTTTATATGTGTTGAATCCCACTCAATATGTATGGGCACCTAAATGTCCGTTTAAACTAATTACGGGATGGTCATGTCCAGGCTGTGGCATACAACGTTGTATTCACGCCTTGCTACACGGCCATTGGGCTGAAGCACTGCATTATAACTACTTTTTAGTGTATTCTGTCCCTTACTTTTTAATAGTAGCCTTTACTGAATGGGGAGCCTCTGGCAAACTGCAACAAGGGCTTAGACGTGTGTTTGAGGGGCACGTAGCAATTACACTTTACATTCTGCTGTTCTGTACTTGGGGCATCTTGCGCAATATAATAGGGTTGTAAAGTTTACTGACTTGCACAAGCAAAGCCTATGGTTTCAAAGGACATGAGCTTATACCCGTTGGCGGAATTCTTGGTGAACGGATTAACAAATTGACAGGTTTACAAGTAAGTATGCTATACACCACTTCATTATGTTAAAGTCAGAATGGTAAGAAGCTAAAATACTTGATCAATTAACCTGTTAACCCGTTAGCTTGTCAACTTGTTTACTAATTCCGCCAACGCGTTAGCATATACTTACCTACCATTCGTATTTAGAACTTTATGTTCTCAACTTTTTGTGTGTGGTGAATAGGCATGCAAAGCAAAAACAGGTGAAGTAGCTATTTCATCTTTTCAATAATGAAGAGAGGGAAAGGCGACTTCACCTGCTTTCAATTTGTTTGTTAATAAGAGCAAAGATTACTTCACTGGATTCTCTTTGCAAAACTGCTTTGACAGTAACGAAAAAAAGTCAAACTCAAGGATGGTTGAAATGCGAGCAAGCATGTCGGTGTCCATGTGTGGCTTTTCAAATATTTTGTACACATTGGTTCGACTACAAGCAAGCGCTTCGGCTAACCACACCACTGTGTGGCCCTTTTCGTCAAGCCGGTTTCTGATCTCCTGGCCTACGTGAATGTTCATGAGTTAACTTGTTCTTTTAAAGGTTGTTGTTTGGAAATAAAAAATTTTATTAATTGCAAAGTTGCACTTTTTTACTGAATCTTATATAATAATAGTGTATCCGTATAGAGCGACAATAGAAATATAGGACATAAAAAAGGTATAATAGATTATTTGTTTTAGACGATTATTGTTATTCGCGAGGCCGTGAAGTCTGCTTAGGATAGTGATAAATTAATTCATGTTTCGGATTTAGCATGTAATCCGAACTTGTGCAATGTGTAGGGGCTTAGTGCAAGAACATACTTCGACATATATTTTTATGACAGACTTAAACATGTTTTGTTTCACTTTACTCTTTATGTTATACGAAATTTAGATGTTTTCTATATGTCTAATTTTTTTGAGGTGCTAAGCACCCAACATAAAGCACAAGTATGGGCTACATGCCAAATTCTAAACTTGAATAAATTAACTGAAGTCAGTTTTGCAACAATCTGCGAGTGAGAGTTGTAAAAACGGCTAAGCTGAATCAAAAAGAATGTTCATCAAAAAAACTAATTTATAGAATACCCCTATAAATAATCAGTCACGAAAAAGCTAATAAAGCCGTGTTAATGCGTAACTTTGCACATAAAAATATAACACTTAACATTCTATTCAATGGTATTAAACTACATTTGGGTGGCCTTCTTTGCCATAGCCTTTGTTATAGCTGTGGTAAAATTGGTGGTTTTGGGCGACACTGAAGTGTTCCCAGCCATAATGAATTCCACCTTCGAAAGTTCAAAAACTGCCTTTGAAATATCATTAGGCCTTACGGGGGTACTCTCGTTGTGGCTCGGTGTGATGAAAATAGGCGAAAAGGGAGGCGTAGTAAATGCTATGGCGCGCGTGTTAAGCCCTGTGTTTAACAAGCTATTTCCTGAACTGCCCAAGGGGCATCCCGTTTATGGAAACATATTCATGAACATTGCGGCTAACATGTTAGGACTTGACAATGCCGCCACACCTTTAGGTTTAAAAGCCATGGAGGGGCTGCAAGAGTTGAACCCTAAAAAAGATACGGCATCGAATGCCATGATTATGTTTCTTGTGCTAAACACCTCAGGACTCACACTCATACCCGTAAGCATCATGGTGTATAGAGCACAAATGGGAGCTGCACAGCCTACCGACATATTCATACCCATACTCATTGCCACCTTTGTTTCAACCTTGGCAGGTATTGTTATTACCAGTTTGTTTCAGCGCATTAACCTATTTCAGCCCATTCTGTTGGCTACATTAGGCGGCATGTCGGTAGCCGTAGCTGCCATCATATGGGGCTTTAGCCAACTTGATAGCACCATGATGAACCTGGTAGGCACCACCACAGCCAACGTGCTATTGTTTGTTATCATCATTAGCTTTATATGTGCAGGTGTGCGCAAACACATCAATGTGTACGATGCCTTTGTTGAGGGAGCTAAAGAGGGATTTAGCACAGCCGTACGCATTATACCTTATTTAGTGGCAGTGCTGGTAGCCATTGGCGTTTTTCGAGCCTCGGGAGCAATGGACTGGCTTATAAATGCTATAAAATGGTGTGTGGGACTAACGGGCTGCAATGCCGACTGGGTAGGTGCTTTGCCAACAGCCTTGATGAAACCTTTATCGGGTAGCGGTGCACGTGGCATGATGGTTGATGCCATGCACACCTATGGTGCTGACTCATTTGTAGGACGACTGAGCTGCATATTCCAAGGTTCAACTGACACAACTTTTTACATATTAGCCGTTTACTTCGGTTCTGTGGGCATAGCCAAAACTCGTCATGCTGTGGCATGTGGCCTATTGGCCGACTTAGCTGGCATCATTGCGGCCATTGCCATCTGCTATTTATTTTTTGGATAAACCAGATTCATTCATCAGTACATCTATCACATCAGCATATTATCAACAAGAATATGGCAAATATGAAATCATTGGCCAAAGATACGGCCATTTACGGAATGTCAAGCATTATCGGTCGATTCCTCAACTATCTGCTTGTACCACTCTACACAGCTAAAATTAGTGCTGCCAGCGGCGGTTATGGTGTTATTACTAATATGTATGCCTACACGGCACTATTGCTTGTAATACTCACCTACGGCATGGAAACCACCTTTTTTAGGTTTGTCAATAAAGAAGATGAGGATTCGCATAAAGTGTACACTACCGTTTTAGCCATGGTAGGCTGCACATCGTTGGTGTTCATTGCCCTCGTATTTTTATTTATACAGCCTCTCAGCCATGCCATGGGCTACGCCAATCATCCCGCTTACGTGTGGAGCATGTTTGTTACCGTAGCTATTGATGCCTTTCAGTGCATACCCTTTGCTTACCTACGTTACAAAAAACGCCCGTTAAAGTTTGCAGCCTTCAAACTGCTTTTCATTGTGCTCAACATTGCACTCAACGTTATTTACTACATTGTGCTTGGTGGCCATGAGGTGGGTTATGCCTTTTACATTAACTTGGTGTGCACTGCCTCAATTACCTTCTGCTTTTACAAAGAGCTCAAAGAAGGCTTCACAGGCGAATTTGCTACTTGGGCTGAAACCAAACGATTAATGAGCAAAATGATGCGCTACAGTTGGCCTATATTGGTATTGGGCATTGCTGGCATTCTGAATCAAACGGCCGATAAAATTCTCTTTCCTTATATATATAAAGGTACCGATTCGCACTCTCAACTGGGCATATATGGTGCTGCGTCAAAAATAGCTATGATTATGGCCATGATTACGCAGGCCTTCAGATATGCCTATGAACCATTTGTGTTTGGTAAAGCTAAGGACAAAGATAGCCGCTCTACTTATGCCGCAGCTATGAAATATTTTTTAATATTCACGCTATTAGCCTATCTCGTTGTAATGGGCTACATTGATGTGCTACGTCACATCATAGGACGCGACTACTGGGATGGCCTACGTGTGGTACCTATTGTTATGGCTGCCGAAATTTTGATGGGTGTTTACTTTAACCTTTCATTTTGGTACAAACTCATTGATCGTACCATTTGGGGAGCTTGGTTCTCAGGCATAGGCTGCATCGTACTCATAGCTGTGAATATTATATTTGTGCCCCGATATGGTTACATGGCATGCGCATGGGCTGGTTTTGCGGGCTATGGTACGGCCATGTTGCTGAGCTACTTTGTTGGGCAAAAGTACTACCCTATAAACTACCCGCTTAAGAGCATTGGTGTATATGTAGCTATCACCTTGCTATTTTTTGTTATTATGCAAGTGGCCGAGGTTTACGTTCACAGCATGGCTCTGCGCTTGCTTATTAACACAGCTTGCATTGTGCTATTTGTAACTCACACGGTACACTACGACTTTCCGCTAACTAACTTACCCATTGTTGGCAAATACTTTAAAAAGTCAAAATGATGCAACATAACGAAACGACCTTGTCATGCGGTTTACGCATCATACATGAAGCTTCAGCCTCACCCGTACTTTATTGTGGCTACGTGGTGTGTGCTGGCACACGACACGAAGAGAAAGCAGATGTTGGCATGGCACACTTTATTGAACACATGACCTTTAAAGGCACACAACATCGTCGTGCCTGCCACATCACTAATGGATTGGAACGTGTAGGAGGCGACCTAAATGCTTACACCAGCAAACAAGAAACCATCTATTATGCTACTGTATTAAAGGAAGACTTTGCGCGAGCAGCCGATTTGCTCACCGACATTGTGTTTCATAGCACTTACCCTCAAGCTGAAATTGACAAAGAGGTAGAGGTTATTTGCGACGAAATTGATAGTTATAAAGACTCTCCTTCTGAACTCATATTCGATGAATTTGAGAGCATGATGTATCCCGCACAGCCTTTGGGACGCGACATTTTGGGGTGTGCTGAACGTTTGCGACAATACACCACAGCCGATGCTATGCGCTTTGTCCATCGTTATTATCGTCCTGATAATGTGATATTTTACGTTTATGGCGATGTACCCTTCAGCCGTATTGTGCGTACCCTTGAGCGTTTGTTACCCGCCACAGACTATGCAAACCTGCCGTCTTTTACCCCCATAGTTACGCCTCAACCGCAACCACAAACAATGCAGAACGAACGTGTGGTAGCACGTGGTACACACCAAGCACACGTTTTAATAGGAGCACCCACCTTTGCTGGCACAGACGACCGACGCTTTGCACTGATAATGCTAAACAACATGTTGGGGGGACCTGGCATGAACTCTCGTCTTAATCTTTCGTTGCGCGAAAAAGCTGGTTTGGTATATAGCGTAGATGCTTACCTCAACACCTACCCTGACACTGGATTCTGGAATGTTTACTTTGGCTGCGATGCACACGATGTTAAGCGTTGCCAACGCTTGCTCATGCGTGAGTTAAATCGTTTTATTGATCAGCCACTCACTACTGCACAACTCAACGCAGCTAAAAAACAACTATGTGGACAAATAGGTATTTCGACCGATGCCTCTGAAGGTTACGCGCTTGCACTTGGCAAAACGTATGCACACTACCACCGCCACCGCTCTGTGACAAACATTATTGAAGCCATCAAGTCTGTAAGTGTTGAACAAATACAGCAAGTTGCAGCCGATGTGTATGCAACGAACCACCTCACAACACTGATTTATCAATAATTTTGTAAACTTCATAGGGGATGTACCATTTACATGGCACATCCCCTATGTTATGTGTATCATTGTATTTTGTTACAAAAACTTTAACGCTTCAATAATGTTTCAATTTCGTCTACCGAAAGTCCCGTAGCTACTGCTATGGTTTTCATGTCAACACCCACTGAAGCTAAGCGTCGCACCGTTTCAATCTTTTCATTTTGAACACCTTCTGCTCGACCTTCAACTATTCCTTCTGCTCGACCCTCGGCTCGACCTTCAACTATACCTTCTGCTCGACCTTCTGCTCGACCTTCTGCTCGACCTTCTGCTCGACCTTCTGCTCGGCCTTCTGCTAAGCCATCCTGTTTTGCACCTTCAAGTACTGACAAAGTATCACGATATTTTCTCAGTTCCTCATCATATTTAAGTCTCTCTTGTCTTGATAGAGAAGCTACATCGGCTATTTGCTCCAATCGTTCAAATACAGAACTCTTAGCAGCCCAAGGTAATCTTGTCAATGTTTCCATATTTTTCAATACGTAAATCCACTTTTCAAAGTTTGTTTCACACTCATCTGCTTCATTGTTAAATAAAGGCAGTTGCATAAAAGTCATTCTTACTTTATCTGAAAATTTTTCATTACTTTCTCTGTCCTTTAATTCTACATTGGTTCTGAATTTCTTTTCAAAGTCCAATGGACAGAAATTCAAAAAAGCAACCAAGTAAACAGCATCAATTTGATAATTCCAATCACAACCTTTTTCTCCTTGTCTTGCTATGGCTTCTGATACATAGTAGATGCTTCTATTTTTAAAGTAAGGCTGTGATTTATTCTGCATTTCTACGATAATATTCTCATTGGAATCAGTTTCGCAATAAATATCGTAAATAAGCGAACGATCATCTTCAAACAGTGCGGGTTGCTCCTTGTCCAGAAACGTAATGTTGGTTATACATCTCTCGCCAAGCAACAAACTATTCAGAAAATCTATAATCAATGGCTTGGATATTTCTTGTCCAAATATTCTCTTAAACCCAATGTCTGTAAACGGATTAATAAACTTTGCCATAACCAAATTCTTTTGATGATTTATTGACGCAAATATAATGTTTTTTTTACACTCTATTTATAATTAGGTGTTCAAAAATATTTTTTCACGACTATTGTCTTTTCATTTCTATAGTTTGTGGCAAAGATGGCTACCTTAAGTAATGGTAAAAAAACAACTTGAGCATTTTTTGACTTCTCATCGGTCGTGCAGTTCGCTACACTCCCTCTTCAATGCCCCAAAACGCTTCAAAAATAAAGGTAAATTTTGGACTTCATAAAAGTTTAGACGACTTCTACTAAAAATCAAAAGAAGTCTATACCTATTCATAATAAAAAAACACCGAATGTATGACATGCCTTCAAAAAGCATTTTTGAGTACATGCATACATTCGGTAAAATCAATATAAACTGGAAAATAGTTGGATTCAACCCTTTAAATTAAGCCTTCACATCATCGGGCAGAATTGGCATTGCCCCTGCTTGTGTACACACATAAGCACTTACACGTACTGCACGTGCGTGTGCATCACGAATAGGCATGCCTTCAATCAGTGAAGCTACTAAGGTGCCTGTAAATGAATCACCAGCTCCAATAGTATCGCTCACCTTCACTTTTGGGGTTTCAAGGAACGATGTGCCACCCAAAGGACAATCGTCAGTAGCAGGTGTAAAGATGTAACTACCATTTTCGCCACAAGTGAGAATCACCATGTTGAGATTGTAAGTTGTAAGTAGCACACGTGCCTTGGCCTCAAGGTCGGTACCTTGCAAGCCAAACAATCGTGCCACAATCACCAATTCTTCATCATTAATTTTCAGTACATTGGCACGCTGAAGCGACTCAGTTATAATCTCTTTGGTGTAAAAGTTTTGACGCAAATTGATGTCAAATATTTTATATTGTCCTGGACCATCGGGCACTGTGTCAACAAACTGTAATATGCTCTTTTGTGAACACTCACTGCGTTGTGCCAATGATCCCCAACAAACAGCTTGAGTTTGACGAGCTACATCTTCCATTTCAGTGGTAAAGGGTATATTATCCCAAGCCACATTATCGGGGAAGGTATAATGAGCCACACCCGCTTCATCTATTTCGGCTATTACTGTGCCCGTAGGCTGTGGCAGCGAAGGCATAATGCTTTGCAAATTACGTTGTGCAAACACCTTACGTGTTTCACGTCCCAAGTCGTCATATCCTATAGCTGACACCACGCGAACGGGTAGTCCGAACTGCGACACATGAAAAGCAAAATTTGCAGGTGCGCCACCTATTTGTTTACCACTTGGGAGCACATCCCATAGCACTTCGCCAAGACCAATTACGTATTTCATTTTGTGTAGATTGTAAAAAGGGTTGTTATGAAAGATGATGTTATTTTCGTTTTATCGTTTGATTTTGAAGCAATAGAATACTAAGTAAGCTACCGCTACAGCCATTACAATGACAGCCCCACTTTGGCTACAAAGTGCGTCACTTGCATAGCCCATGGCAAGCGGTATGATAGTACCACCAAATAGCCCCATAATCATCAAGCCCGACACTTCGTTCTTTTTGTCTGGACAAGCCTTGAGTGCTTGTGCAAAGGTGATGGGGAAAATGTTTGAGTTGCCAAACCCAACCAGTGCTATGCACACATACAAGGCCATTTGGTTGTGCAATGCCAAGAAACCTACCATAGCCACCGCCATCATTGCCACACTGGTAGCAAAAAAGGTGCGTTCACTCACCTTGCGCAAAATGAATGAGCCCAAAAAGCATCCCGCTGTGCGGAATATAAAGTAAAGGCTGGTGGCAAAACCTGCCTCAGCTAAGGTTAAGCCCAAATGTTCTTGCAATAGTTTGGGAGCCGTAGTATTAGTTCCCACGTCAATGCCCACATGGCACATTATTGATACGAAGCAAATAAATATGAAAGGCTTGCCCAACAACTTAAAGCAATCGCCAAAACCTGAAGCACGATCAACAGGTTCTTCGTCAATAGGCAAGGCTGAAAGCATGATTGTAGCAAAAATAGCTATCACCATGTAAATGGGGAACAAAATGCGCCATCCCAGTCCAAAAGCATTACCACTGACTCCCCAAGCTGCAATGATAGGGGCAAGAAATGAAGCTATAGCCTTAACAAACTGACCAAAGGTGAGTACACTCGATAAGTTTCCACCACGAACCACCGTGCTCAACAAGGGGTTGAGCGAAGTTTGCATAATAGCATTACCAATGCCTAAGAGCGAAAAGGATATGAGCATGAGCATATACCCATCGCCAAACAAAGGCAGCAATAACGATGCAAAAGTAACTATAAGACTGACAACGACTGTGCGGCGTCTACCTATTTTGTTCATCAGCACACCCGTTGGTACACTAAATATTAAGAACCAAAAGAAAACGAGCGAAGGAAACAAGTTTGCCTGAGCATCGGTTAATGAGAGGTCGGCCTTCACATAATTGGATGCTATGCCCACCAGGTCAACAAATCCCATGGCAAAGAAGCAGAGCATCAACACGCTAATAACTATATTTTTTGATTTCATGAAAAGTGGCTTTTAAATATATGCAATTTGTGTAAACAAACTGAATGGTGAATAATAACTACTTTTGGTACGTAACGGGTTGGCAAGTCTATTGCCTTAACATTGGTTATTCTTGCCAACCCATTTACTTTTAGTCATAGTTGAACTCTGACGTTTATTACTTAAGCTTCCACACCTTAGCCCCACTTACCTTGCCACCGAAGAAGTGGAGTTGGTTGTAAGGTTCGTTGGGGAATACAAGATTGGTCATGGCAATGCGTCCACCATCAACAAATAGTTCAACCGACGATTTGTCAACAAACAACTGCACGTGGTGTACATCAGCCTTTACAGGCACAGGAGCCCAAGTTCCCATAGCGAATGCATTTTTATAGTCAACACTAAGTGTTTTATAACGTTTCAAGCTCTCTGCGTTATCAAGCTGGTGTGGCTCAACTTTTTTGCCAAAATCAGTAATTCCACTCTCGGCACGATCCATTACAAAGCGTTGTCGTTTTACGTCATAATAAATACTCACCTTTTCACCCTTGCTATTAAGCAATTCAACACCACACTTGTCAGCATCGGTGACCGAAAGGTCAAAGTCAAGCTCAAAAGCACCATCGTTAGCAAAGTCCACGTTCTTTTCGCCTTCAAAAGCACCTAAGTCTTTGGTCTCAGCACGCAAAGCCTCAGTTTCCTTAACAGGTGCAGCGCTCACCATGAGGTGGCCATTGTCTGCCGTATAAAGTTTCAAATCGCGAGGCAAAGCATTCTGCGAGCGGAACTGCTGTGTCGGTGTTAGGTTAGCATACTGCCAATTGCTCATCCAAGGCATAGCAATAACGCGGTCGCCTGTGTTTGAATAAGTTACAGTAGCATAATGATCCTTACCCCAGTCAAGCCACTTCACGTCAGTAGGAGCGGTGTCGCACGTAAACTTATGGCCATCAAAGTTGCCCACAAAGTACATGGTGCCGCTACCACCATAAACAAAGCCAGGGTTAATGTTAACAATCATCACCCACTTCATGTTCTGTTTGTTACCATCAACAGCCATGTGCATAAAGTCAGGACATTCAAACTGATTGGGTTGAGGGCCAAAACCTGCCCCCCATTCGCTCATATACTGCCACTTTTTCAAGTCCTTCGACTCATAAAAGCGCATATTCTTATCAGCACTTACTATCATCACCCATTTGTTTTCGGGTGCATACCAAAATACTTTAGGGTCTCGGAAGTTCTCTAATCCATCAAAGGGAGTTACCACGGGGTTACCCTCGTATTTTGTATAGGTGCGTCCATTGTCAAGGCTATAAGCCAAGCACTGCTGTTGGCGCTGATGTCCAGGAGTCGTGTTCTTGTGTGAGGTGTAAAAGGCAATAATGGCATCCTTGCCAAAGCCTGCCGAGTTATTATGGTCAACCACGCATGAGCCTGAAAAAATGTGTCCCATTGTGTCGCGTGCAATAGCAGGTTGCTCATGCGTCCAGTGCACAAGGTCCTTCGACACTGAGTGTCCCCAATGCATATTGCCCCACACCGATCCATAAGGATTATATTGGAAGTAAAGGTGATATTCGCCATCCTTATACACCAAGCCATTGGCATCGTTCATCCAACCATAAGCGGGTGTGTGGTGATAAACAGGACGAAACTTTTCGCGATTAGCCGTGTCAAACGTATCAGCCAATTCAATGTGTTTCCAAGCGACAGCATTGCGTGCAAGGCCCTTCACTACCAACGAGTCGGTAGCAGCTCCTTGATGCAAGGGGAAAGGCACCATATAGTCAACTTTGTTAACAGCTAAGCGCACATCCATGGGGGTGCCATTGAGCATTACTTGTGCCTCGGGTTGAGTCTCCTCAATAGGCAACAGTGCATATTTCGGAGCATCCTTTATATTAATAACAGTGAGCGTGTCGCTCGGTTGATTCAGTGTGAATGAGCCTTGGTTTGAAGCACATGAGGCCATTAAGGCTGCGGTGAAAAGAAATGATATAGCTTTCATGAGAAAATAGATTTTATATGAGTGTAACGCGTTGGCGGAATTAGTAAACAAGTTGACAAGTTAACGGGTTAACAGGT
>SAMEA3663105__coassemble_471_pt1 | contig 27617 bp, 24 predicted proteins | sample SAMEA3663105__metabat2_low_PE_034 | metagenome-assembled genome bin SAMEA3663105 (sample SAMEA3663105) | pig gut metagenome | biome: pig gut; feature: pig-associated habitat; material: faeces | place: Denmark | collected 2012
GTACGCTTGTGCTGCCTGACTTGTTGGGTTTCTTGCGTAAAAACATGATGCAAAGTTACTCAATGTGGCGACAATGGAACAACCGCAGTTCTACAATGACTACGTGTTACTTACATTCCCATTGTCAACGCCGATCGATTTGGAGGAGGTTATGGATATACTGGAGGATGACATGGAGCTGATCATGTTGTATCATCATATTCCATCACAACACACCAAGTTTGGACATGCCTCTTGTGCTTATTCCAATCCTTCTTTCGGACAGATGTTCAAAGTAAATGTGATGACTGACGGTAATGAAAAGGTGAATGCCGTCAAGGTTACTATCTATGACTCACTTGAAAAGATGTGTGCGGATGTCAATCTTGATATGCGTTTACATTCCAAAAGCGGACTCTTTCGTTACAAAAGAAATGACAGTGAGGTACTGATGGACTTTTTATGAGAAGTGATATTTACTGCCGTATAGTCTTTCTGATAGACGAGCACCATACTTGGATAAAGGTGGACAATGCCAATCAATATGATGTGTGCTCCGTCAAACTTGCAGAACGTCAGGTGCCATACGTATGTCGCACATTAGCATTACGTTCGCTTTTCCGTTATGGTCAATACCCCAAAGGTTCCATCTGGCAAATACCTGAGAGGGAACTTGACCTGGCATTGAACAAACTTAGAAAGAACAATAAAGGTTTTGCCAAACGGCTAAAGCAAGGAGCTGAACATATCAGTTATAGTGATGTCAACACTCTTGTACAATCAGCTACTTACGGCATCATCAATCTTGAACTCTCCGATTATTGACATTGCAATCATTCAAACAATCAATTATGACATGGATTTTACTTCAATTGGTTTTCCCATTACTGCTTCTCATTGCACCACTCGTGTTGTACAAAAGCAGTAACAGCTATATGACAAGGTTTTATATAGCCATGCTCCGCAATAAAGCTGCACGAAGACTGTACTTGCAGACATTGCTCATTGTACTGCTGTTGTTCCACTATATTTATGTCAGTGGACATTTCGGTGAATTTGGAGTCTTGTTCTCCACCATTCTCTGTGGCATACTCTTCTCACATAAACGTGCAGAGCGTTGGCTGCACTTGATGAAAGCACATCGGCAACTCTATTTCAGGATGGCGGTGCTGTCAATGGCAATGGTAGCCATACCGCATCTGTATACAATGGCTGTAACTGTTGCGTTTCTTCTTTTGGCTGCTACGTTTTATCCGTCTGCTTCCATCTTGTACGAATGGAACGACAGGGAAAAACAGGAAAGATGGAGAGCAGACTCTCGTGCGCTTGCCGAACATTTTTTTTAACTCATCACTCTATTGTGCCAGAAGATGTGGATAATGGCACTACTAATCAATCCACAGCATTATTCAATAATACAGACAAAATAACATGAAGCATAACAAAGAAAAACATACAACCGTATCGGTAGACATCGGCTTAGTTCTATATCTTCAGGAAAAGGTATGTGAACGTAAAACAAAGACGGAAGCCTATTGTAATTTGTTGAAAAAGGCATCTGAGAATTTCGTATCTCCCATTTTAAAGAACCGCAATCAAGAGCTCAACATAAACCAATGTCATGTGACCATAACAGACCTGTCGGTGGAATGGCATTGGCATCGCTCCACTGTACGCTCGTTTCTGGAGACATTAGAGGAATATGGTCAGATTGAAATCATCAGGCTTCCCAAAAGTTTTCTCATTACAATGCCTGTCGGTATCAACGGCAATGCCGATACAACCGACACTGAAGACTTTGGACTTACCAATAAGCTGCAAACAGTTCTGTCAAATTGGGAATCGGACAACATGTCAACTTTGGAGGCTGGAGAGAAATGCATGAATCTTCTTAAAGAGGACATCAAGCATTTCACCGAAGTTTATCAGGCGCAACAGACAGATGCTATCGGCAATCTTCAGCAAGCTAAAGAAGCCCATTTTAAGATTGCAAAGCAGCAGTATCTGGAAAGTATGGCTATGGCAGCATACCGCAAAGTCATCCGTCGTTCAGCGAACAGTTCAACAGATGCAATGGTTCAGTTCTACGACAATGACCTTGACGGTGACTCTTCTGCTCTTTTAGAGGCATCGCAAGTACTTGCTGAACTGCTTATATACGGTATGTCTTCGTCGTTGACGAATGAAACATCGCAAACCAAGGCGCAGTTCCGCAACCTGCTTGACGCATATCGTTCTCTTTTAGCCCAATCCGTTGGACAGGCAGACCATCTATAGTTTGTATAACCAGTTATAGTACGTTACTGTCTTGCTGTTATACCATTCCAACACTCTTATACCACACCGGGCTTGCCCAGTGTCCAAATAGAGGGAAGTAGAGGTAGCCTAATACCCCATGCATCTGTCGATGATGGGAGGGGTGTCCTCTTAACGGCAAGCCGGGACAAAATACATGTACAAACAAAAATATAAAAAGATATGGCGAATAATGCGAAACAGGTTATGGACATCCGTGTTTCCAAGGGCATAACAGTGGCACAGAGCAATGAGCATCTGCGCAACTGGACGGAGAAGGGGTGGAACCATGCAACGCAGACGGGTAATTACGACCCGACTCGTGAACATCTTAATTTTGAAATTGTCAATGGTGGCTTGGTAGCTCCAATCAACAAGGCGAAGAGCATTCCAGAACGTATGGCTGAGAACTTACGTGAAAGAGGCATCAAAGATCCGAATGATGGACTTTTGGAGCCCAAATACCGAACTGTCGTGAATTGCATTTTCGGTGGTTCAAGAGAACGTATGCACGAACTTGCGTATGGGACCCAAAAGGTAAACTTCGAGCATGGAGCAGACAATAGCCACATCCAACGATGTGAGGACATAGAGAAATGGGCAAAGGATGTTTATTTCTTTGTCTGCGAGAAATATGGAGAAGAGAATATCGCTGCTTTTATTGTACACTGCGATGAACTGAACCCTCATATACACTGTACTCTTTTGCCGATTAAGGATGGACGTTTTGCGTTCAAGCAGCACTTTGCAGGAAAGGACAAATATGAATACAGTGCCAAGATGAAGCAACTACACAGCGACTTTGCAGAGGTCAACGCAAAGTGGGGAATGTCCAGAGGAACATCTGTTGCAGAAACTGGTGCTCGCCATAGAAGCACGGAGGAATACCGTCGGCATCTGTCTGAGCAATGTACTACCATAGAGCAGCAGATAGTGCAACACAAGAAAGCTCTTTCAGACCTCAATAAGGAGATTGACATTGCACGAAGAAGAGTTAAAGGACTCTCTTCTATGGTGGAAAATCTACTTAGGGAGAAGGCTGAAAAGGAGGCACAGCTTGCTAACTTGCAGCAACAGATTCTTGAAGGAAAAGCAAATCCTGAAGCATTGAAGGAAGCAGTTGCTAAACTTGAAGACGAATTGACCATTGTACAAAACAAATTGGCAGACAAGCAAGAGAAACTGCTGATGGCTCACCAACAGCTTGAGGAACTGAAAAGTGATATGACCGACATTCAGCAACGTACAGACGATTTGAAATCGGAGGCACAGGAATATGCCCGTGATGTTCATTCCAAAGTGGACAGTCTATTGAAAGATGCATTGCTTGAAAATCTGGTAAACGAACAACAGCACAGATTGGCAATGCTCAACGAGGTCGATCTGAGAATATTTGATGGTTGTCTTCTTCAAGATCTTGCAGAGCGAGGAACAGAAATCATGCATTGCGCTACACTTTTGTTCCTCGGTATGGTGGATAATGCCACAACTTTTGCCGAAGGAAATGGTGGTGGTGGTAGTGGTAATGATATGAAATGGGGACGTGATGATGACGAGGATAACCGGGCTTGGGCAAGGCGTTGCATGATGATGGCATGCAAAATGATGCGTCCATCAATCGGCAAGAAGCCTAAACGCTAATCGGCATGGTTTCCATTACACTCCTTTTCTAATGACAAAATCAAATAAGAACATGAGAAAGAAATTTATACTTATGCTTGCAGTGGCGTGTACACTGCAGATGAAAGCAGGTGTGCTATCCACTTGCATGGATTCCACCAAAATAGAAACGAAGTATTGTACGAAGAGCTTGCCTTTTGGAAGTCCGTCAAATGAAGATGCCGTTGCTATTGGTTCTTTATGGTCAGACAATTGGTTTGTTGGTGTTTCTGGAGGAACTAATGCTTTCATCGGCAAACCATTAGGTTGTGAGGATTTGTTCGGACGTATCAAACCGACATTCGGATTGACATTCGGCAAATGGATTACGCCATCTGTTGGTGGTCGCTTATATTACCAGGGTATGCAGTTCAAAGACTGTAATCTTGCCGTTCAAGACTATCAGCATCTTCACACTGATTTTATGTGGAATGTGCTTGGCTACAGATACGGCAAGCAGGATGATGTCCGTTTGGGTATCGTTCCGTTTGTTGGTGTCGGTTTGCTCCACAATAAGAGTAATGGACAAAAGCCTTTTGCACTCTCTTACGGCACTCAAAGTCAGTATCGTCTAACGAAACGACTATCAGCTACTTTGGAGATTGGCAATACGACCACCTTTCAGGAGTTTGACGGCTATGGAAAAGTCGGCAGATTTGGTGATCATCTGATGTCTTTGACAGCAGGATTGTCCTTCAATATTGGTAAAGTTGGATGGAAGCGTATCGGCAAATCTGCTCACACGGATGTCGAATATGCCCATTCTAATCATTGCCCAACAGCCAATAGCGATGTTGGTGACCACTACACTCGCAATGACTACAGCGGTTTGAATTCTCTTCGTGCAAGATTGAACAACAAGCGTTGGGACGGCAACACGCCTGTCCAAAATGATAGCACTTCCTTGTTCGATCGGAATGAACACGGAACCTCTGGCTGTTTTACTGAAATGCAAAATGGCAATGTTTGTATTGGGACACCCGTGTACTTCTTTTTCGAGCTTGGCACAACGCAGCTTGTCACTCCGTTGCAGTTACTGAACTTGGATGAGATTGCACACGTCGCCAACGAACATTGCTTAAGAGTAAAGGTAGTCGGGGCAGCTGATAGTGCTACTGGTTCGGCAGAAATAAACAAGAATCTTGGTACTTCCAGAGCAAAATTCATTGTCAAGGAATTGAATAAGAGAGGGGTGACGTCTGATTGTATCACTCTTATAAACGAAGGTGGAATATCCGATTATACTCCCAACGAGGCAAATAGGCAAACGAAAGTGATGCTCTATCATAGATAGGCTTTTATAAATTCATACGACAAAACAATCAATTGTAAGAACAGCCGGCTCGTGATGAGTCGGCTGTTACTATATAGGGTCGTTCCATTTTATATTTTACTTCGCATAAACCGTTCTGCCATCTCTTTTCTTCTTTGCAGCATTTCGTCAAATTCATTGCCAAGTGTATTCAAAATGTCTTCCGCAAGAATGTGCATTTGAGTAGAATAGACATCAGGAAGTCCATTACACTCCTTATAATTGGCTTTACTGTTCGCAATGGCAATACGAATATCTGCAAATGCGTTAATTGGATTGATGCCTCCTGGCACCAAGGCATCCAACTTTTTCTTTAGCCATTGACTTCTTTCACTCAGAGGCTTCTTCAATCCTTCATCCAAATATCCTTCCGGTGTATCGAAATTATGGTAAAACAGCCATATTTCTATTGAAGGATTGCTTACTATCCATGTTGCCTGTCGTATCTCATCACCCTTATCAAACATAGCTCGTATATCAGCCTCAAACTCGTCCATATCTTGAACAAGGTACAATGTATCGTTAGCATCGATACCGAAACTGTCAGTTTCTGTTACGAACCTTTTGTTGGAAAGGTATTCCTTTGCAAGCTCGAATATTTGGCTTGGTACAAGACCTTGCCCTTTCTTGGAAACAAAGGTAATTTTCAATCTTCTGATATGGCGGTCTTTCATCAGCATCTTGAAATAATCCTTCTCTCGCTTGTCGCCACCCGAAATGATGAAGACGATTTTAGTCTCAATGGTCGCCTCACCTTTTGAGTAGTCTGAAGGCATTTTGCCGACGGACAATGAATTGTCTTTTTCTAAAACAGCTACTTTTTCCGTTTTATTGGAATGCGCCTCCATATCCTTGACAGCAACAGTCTTGGAATATCGCAATTTGTTTAAATCCATATCTCATGCGATTATAATGTTCCAATAAACGGTATGGCTCCAAACCTTCCGTCAAGATAGCCGTTCTCTATGGATATTGTCTTATGTATCTTGAAATCATTGAGTGAATACATTTTGGTACATCCTTCCACTTTTTCTACGAACCACACTTCATCGGGTCTCAGAAGCTCTTGCTGATTGAGCAAAGCCGTTTCATGGGTTGTATAAATCAACTGCCCATTAGACTTCGACTCTCCGAAGAATTTTACCAGATTTTTTATAAGCATCGGGTGAATACCATTGTCTATCTCGTCAATCAATACCGTTTTTTCATTATTGATTGCAAAATAAATGGCAGGAATCAGTGTCAGCAGTCGCAATGTTCCAGTCGATTGTGACATTACATCCATATCACAAACGGATCCGTTTCTGCCTATCTGTTGGAATACAAATTCCCGAACAAGGCGTTTACCATCTTCTTCCGTTACTGTAAGCATAGGTACGTCATCTATCATTTTTGACAGAGATAAGCCTTTGTTGGTCATTATATCAGCGACCTTTCCTTCTTCCTGACTGACATTCTTCAGCCACTGGTCAAAGCTTTCATTCTTTATATAAAGGCTCTGTATGCCTAATCCGACTTTCGTGAATATTTCTCCGACAAAATTCATCATGTCGGCATTATCCTTGAAATGTTCTATCAGCCAAGGTATGTCCCTACTGATTTCTACCACTTCAAGTTTTTCCAAAAACCATAGGAAAGCATTCCGCATATGCTCGTCCTCTGTCAGATGCAGTACACCATTTATAGCAAGTACAGATCCAAACGGATTATCGGCAATTTGTCTTTCAAGAATTTTCTTGATGCTTTCTACTACTCTGGCTTTCTTGAAGGCAACGCTTTCTCTGTCTCTCTGAAAAACGACATGGTTGCTCTTGCCTAATCCGGAAAGCAACAGACTCTCTGACTTTACGCCATCTATATCTATCTCTATGCAATAGATGTAGGCTTGCGAATTGTTTTCAAATTCAACGACCATCGTGATAGGCTTGTTCTCATCTTCCACAGGCAATTTGAATCTGTTGTTAAGATACCAATTGCGCATTTTCTGTGCGTCCTTACCAGTACTCATCGTGGTCGTAAATTCTTTGATGAACTGCATACCTTTTATAAGGTTAGACTTTCCTGCGCCATTGGCACCGTATATAGCCGTACTTTTCAGCACAGGTGTAGCACCCTCACCATATACATGATTAGGGAATGTTTCCCTTTTAGGATTGGGAAACAAATCAAATGCCGTTTCTTCTGCAAACGACTTGTAGTTGTCTATTATAACCCTGTATAACATAACTTTCCATTTTTGTTTTGTACAAAATTACTATGTTTTTATGAGAATATGCTATGTTTGACGTGAAAAGTTCACGTTAAACCCTAAAATTCTACCTTTTTATGCCTGTTTTATGAACTTTTATCCATATTAGCCTTGCATGTCGCTCTATTTTTCTTTGCAAATTTACTGCGTCCAGTCAAGCGTCAAGTACCGCTATGCTAATGTGCGGTTGATTTAACGACAACCTTCCCAAATCGAAGATATTGGGTATTCCATTAAATCTTTCGCCATTTACTTGCCTTTTTTCCTTTGTTCACGCCGTTCTGTATTGCACGAAAAATCTATCCCGACAAGCAAAGCTGATAAAGGCTTTAAAATAAGGGAAGAAAAAGAAACTGATGTTTAATGCAATAAATAGATTGATACAATGAAAGCGACTGAACATTTCAAACAGACAATCAAGGCGTATTTGGACGAGAGAGCCAAAAACGATGAACTCTTTGCCGTGTCGTATGCCAAAGAGAACAAAAACATGGATAACTGTGTGACATTTATCCTAAACCAAGTAAAAAGAAGCAAATGCATGGGACTAACCGACGAGGAGGTGTATTCTCTTGCCGTACATTTCTTTGATGAAGATGACATCGAAATAGGCAACCCTATTGCCTGCAATGTGATTGTAAACCATACCGTTGAGCTCACGGAAGAAGAAATGGCACAGGCAAGGCAAGAGGCGTTGAAAGAATATCAAGCCGAGCAACTGCGCAAGATGCAGAAGCGTACCAACAAGCCGAAGACACCCAAAGCGCAACCCGAAATAACAACTCCCTCACTATTTGACTTTTAAGCGTATGAAACCGAAAACAAAATTAGAATACAAGGTCGTGGCTGCCAATGGGCAGTTACAGCCTATCGGACAAGAACCTGTGGATTGGGCTTTCAAACGTTAGCAGTCAATTTAGGGCATACCCCAAAGAGTAGGCACTTTTCAGTGCCTACCTTTATTGACTTTGTTAAAAATTCGATTGTAAATTAACATTGTGGACTACTCCAGTCCGATACAAGAGGGTAAGAGTGAAGGATAATCCCTGCAGCCCTCAAAGATTTTTTTGAAAAATTTACCAAGGTAGCTCCAAACTGAACTGCCATGAAGCTTCACCGTACTAATGATACTATGGTAAATAGCTGCCATTTGAGCACCTAAATCACTTCCCAAATGAAATGAGTTGTTGCGTGCTGTGGGTAAGCAAATTATTGTTTAGGAAAAATGACTGAAGGGATTGACCATGAGGTAAAGCCTCTGTTTGGTACTTGAAATAAAAGCGTTCTAAATCTTCGTTGCTGTACATATTTTTTAAATTTTTGTTCAGCGCAAAGATATAAACTTCAGAGGTAAGCCCTAATTTGACTGCTTACGAATATAGTGTATAACGGTCGGTAATTGAGCCGTTGGTCACACTCTCTGCACTTCCCTGTTAATCCTTTGAATATCAGCGGTTTTGCTGTTTTGCCATGATTTGACCTTCCATTGGGGAGATGTCTTCTAATTAACATTTTCTACTTTCCCACGCAAAAATGTTTAAAGATATTGCCTAAAACCTCGTCGGTGGTCACTTCGCCTGCGATGTCGTTGAGGTGGTAAATGCACTCGCGGAGGTCTTGGCTAATAAAATCGCCCGAAAGACCTTGGGCAAGACCTTCGCTTACGCGGTCAATTGCCACGAGAGCCGCACTTAGAGCCTCATAATGACGCAGATTGCTCACAATGGTGCCATTAGGAGCTGTGGTTGTTTTGAGCTTTGATAGCGTGCAAACAAGAATTTGATGCAGTTGTTCTAAACCTTCAGCAGATTGGGCACTCATGGAAAGAAGGGTAGGGGATGGGGTGGAAATTTTCTGGTTGAGATAATGAGTGGCTTGCGATAGTGTGGTGCTATCCACTAAATCTTGCTTGTTGAGTAGTATGACCAATTGCTTGCCAACTGCTGCAGGAAGGATGCATTGGGCAAGTGTTTCAAATTGTTCTTTGTAGGCCGTAAGGTCAATGAGCCATAGCACTATGTCGGCTTCGTTAATTTTAGCATAAGTGCGGTCAATGCCCATGCGCTCAATGGTGTCGGTGGTTTGTCGTATGCCTGCTGTGTCAATAAAGCGTACAAGGGTACCCGCTATGTTAACTGTTTCTTCAATGGTGTCGCGCGTAGTGCCGTGAATGTTGCTTACTAAGGCACGTTCTTCACCTACCAATGCGTTTAGCAAGGTTGATTTGCCAGCATTGGTTTCGCCTACGATGGCCACAGGTATGCCGCGCTTAAGGGCATTGCCTAACTTGAAAGATTGGCAGAGAACTGAAATGTGTTGATGAATTTTATGAGCCAAGTTGAGTAATTCGGTACGTGAGGCAAACTCTAACTCTTCGTGATCAGAAAAGTCAAGTTCAAGTTCAAGTAGCGAAGTGATGTGTAGTAGCTGATCGCGTAGTTGAGCTAACTCTTTGCTAAATCCGCCCCGCATTTGCTGCATGGCCATGCGGTGGTTGGCTTCAGTGGTTGAGGCTATGAGGTCGGCCACGGCTTCAGCTTGACTAAGGTCCATTTTACCATTTAAGAATGCACGTTCGGTGTATTCGCCCGCACGTGCCATACGACAACCTGCTTGTAATAGAAGTTGGACTACGCGATTAAGTATGTAGTCAGAACCATGACATGAAATTTCGGTGCTATTTTCGCCTGTATAAGAGTGGGAGGCACGGAATAGACTGACGAGTACCTCATCAATAATGTCGTTCGTAGTGGGGTCGATGATGTTGCCAAAGGTGAGTGTGCCACTTTTTTTGTCAGTAAGTGGTGTATTGCCTTTGGGGGTAAAAATGCTAGCAGTTATGTTAATTGCTTCGGGGCCAGACACTCGAATAATTCCGAGCGCTCCACCTGAAGGAGTAGCAATGGCACAAATAGTTTCCATATATTGGTGTGGGAGGTATGCTAATTAGTTTAATGTGATTTTTATGCGTTTTTTTTAGTCACCGCCTATTTAATGCAAAGATAGTGCAAGGTGAGTGCAATACAAAACAAAAGTCCGAAGACTTTTGATTTTATTGCCGAGCCGCAGCCTATTTTATCTAAAGATAGTGCAAGGTGAGTGCAATACAAACCAAAAGTCCGAAGACTTTTGGTTTTATTGCCGAGCCGCATAAAGATAGTGCTTTTTTTACTACTTTTGTAGTGAATGTTATTATAATGCGTCCAATGGTAAAATTTAAAACAAAAACATATTACACAATGAAATCAAAGCATTTAATTATATGGCTTATGTTAGCTGTTGTAACCCCTATGTTTTCGCAACATGCAAGAGCGCAAAAGTATGAAGTGAGTGGCACAGTTTGCGATTCGCTTACACATGAAGGGGAATCATTCGCAACCATTCGCATAACAACAAATGATAAGGTTGTAAAAGTGGGAACAGCACAAGCTAATGGCTCCTTTAAACTAATATTACCCAAAGCTGGTACCTATAAAATGGAGTGTGTGTCAATGGGAAAGGCTCCCTTACGACGTGAAGTGAAGTTGGACGCAGAATACACAAAATGCCACTTTGATACCTTATATATAAAGGACTATGATGCAACCCTGGGCACAGCTACAGTAACGGCACAACGCCCATTGGTAAAGGCTGAATTGGATAAAATGACTTATAGCATGACCGATGACCCTGATGCGCAAACAAGTTCCTTGCTTGAAATGCTGCGTAAAGTGCCTATGGTGACTGTTGATGGTGAAGACAATATTAAGGTGAACGGCAATAGCAGCTTTAAGGTTTATGTTAATGGCAAGCCCAACACCATGATGAGTGCTAACCCTTCAATGATATTCAAGGCTTATCCAGCCTCGGCAATACAAAAGATCGAGGTAATAACTAATCCTGGTGCAAAGTATGATGCTGAAGGAGTGGCGGGTGTGCTGAATATCATTACCACCCAAAAGAGTAGTACGTCGGGCTATACACTCAATGTAAACGCTAATGGTAGTAACCGAGGTGGCATGGGGTCGCTCTTTGCTATGGCACAATTGGGTAAGTTTATGTTTTCGGCCAATTACGGCACAGGTTACAACAAACAAGGTCACAGCAAGACGTATAGTGAACGAGAGGTTTTTGCCGATGATGTGAATCACCTTTTTACCAACAACATGAACTTAACGGGGCATGGGGTGTTTCAGTATGGTTCATTAGATGCCAGCTATGAGTTTAGTGAAAAAGATTTGCTGAGCTTATCGGCTGGCATACATGGTTGGAATGGCCGCAACACGAGCCTTGGAACATCGCGCATGACCGATGTGAATGGACGTGAGGTGTATCATTATGCCACACAATCGCGCTACAAAACGCTTTATCAAGGTATAAATGCTTCAACTGACTTTCAGCACACCTTTGCTGAAAACCAACGACTCACGTTGTCATATCGCTATGATTATAGTTCGCAGAATACAAATGCAACAACTGTAAATAGTGATTTTAGTACGTTGCCAGATGGATTAAATTTGCGTGATTTGAGAACAGCCCCCGATAACTTGAGTTATGAACACACGGCCCAAATAGACTTTACCACGCCGCTTGAAAAAAAACAGAAGCACACGTTGTCAGTAGGTGCTAAATACATTAACCGCATTAACCGTAGCAATAGCCGTGAGTATGCACGTGAAGCAGGGGCAACAGAGGCTGATTATGTGCTTGATGCTGAGAATTCATTGCGCTATCGTAACAAGGGCGACATAGCAGCAGCTTATGCTGAGTATAACTTAAAGGTGAACAAATGGGCTGCTATGGTGGGGCAACGTTATGAGTATTATCATGTGCGTACCACTTATCCTGATGGCAAGCGCGATGCTTTTAGCACTCACTTGAATGATTGGGTGCCGTCAGTAAGTGTGGGGTATAATTTGAAGCCTACTATGCTATTAAAGGCAGGTTACAATTTGCGCATCGGACGTCCTGACATTAGTTATTTATCGCCTTATCGCGTTAGTTATAATCCTGAGGCTGTAAGCTATGGTAACCCTAACTTAACCAGTGAATGTAGCCATAATTTCGACATCACGTATAGTACGTTTGGGCCTAAACTAACAGTTAACTTAACTTTGAATTATGCATTTTCAAACAATGGCATGGCACAATATAGTTATGTCGAAAATGGTATTACAAACACCACGTATGGTAATTTTCAACATTCAAAGGTAACAACGCTTACCGCTTTTGTAAACTGGACAATTGGTAAAACAACGAATCTTAATGTAAACACTTCATCCTCGTATGCTGATTATAAAGCGCATGCTGCTGTTTTGGCGCATAACTATGGCTTTGCGGGCGACTTGTGGGGTGGTGTGAACCAAACCTTACCTGCTAAGCTAAAGTTAGGATTATGGATAGGTTATAATTCACAATCAGTTAATTTGCAAGGTAAGAATCCTGGATTCTTTTTCTATAATTTAAGTTTAAATCGTTCGTTCTTGGCTGAAGATCGTTTGTCATTTACTTTGTCGGCAGGTAATTTTATAGGTCGTTATCGTCACTTCCGCAGTAATGTCGTAACCGATTATTTTCGCAGTTTGAGCGATGGTCGTCATGATTTGCTACGCTTGAGTTTTGGTGTAAGTTACCGCTTGGGCTCGCTTAAATCATCGGTAAAAAAAGCGGCACGTAGCATTGAAAATAATGATGTTGTGAAAGGAAACAATGCTAACAATGGTGGTACATCATCACAATCGGGGCAGATGTAGAAAAGATTTAGTAATGGAAAAAAACAACTTTATCAAGTTCTTGAAGATGTAAGTTTGTTTGCAATCTTTGCCGAAGTGCAGCCTATTTAATAATAAAGGCTACCCCTGATTCACATAAAAGTTTAGATAATGTCATAAAGTTCAAGAAAATTTTAACCATGGATATTAAGGGTCATATATCATTTCAAGTAATAGAACATCTCACTCCGAAAGAAAAGACTCGGCGCAAACGTGCAGCAAAAGCAAAGCGCATTTTAGGCTATTTAGCTGCATTCTTTTTAATTTTTGCAATAGTGCTTTCCTATTATGCTTTTCAAAGATTAAATGCCCTTGTCGGTGTTGTGTCAGGTGGAGTAATGTTCCTTAGCATTCTACTTTACATTGCAAGATGCATAGCCCATTCTATTTACGAACATCCCAATTTAAAAGATGATGGCATAGAATAGTGTGATGACCCATATAACAATATTGGATGGTAGTCTTCATTTTTACTAACTTCTTGGGCGCAGATGTTTCCTTCATTCTCAATCACATAGTCCGCTATCCCGCTCGGTGCCCCTCCGTTATCGGGGGGCAGGAACATTCAAATGAAGAAAACATCTGCATCCCGATAATGCACTTTTAATGTAAAAAATTTTTGAACACCTACTTAAAATCATGTGTCCCTACATTGACATTGCTGATAAGGCCAAAAAAAAGGCTATGAACTTGTTCAACAAGTAGTCATAACCTATTATTTAGTACGCAATATAGCACACGTAATCTGTAAATGCTTGATAATCAGTACTATTTGTGGACCAGGAGGAACTTTGTAAATACTTTTACAGAATCGGAAATAACGGATATAGGGAGGTTGTGAATAAGTTGGAGGCTTATGATAAGTGGTATATTGGGTAGTATGGGGCACTAAATGTCGCTAAATGTGTCGCTACTTTTAGCATTAGTGGCGACAGTTGAAGGGCTTTACAAAACATTACCCCGCGTTGGGCCGTTAATGGAACGCGGGGTAATGATGGTGTACAAGGGGATGTGTGTGATGGGTAACGGCCCTAAAGGGTGCGCCCGTCAGCCAACGGGCGACTTTTGTCAAAAATGAGGTAAATATGAAAACCTAGCTGAAAAAGCCGTATGCTATTTAAGAGCTTCAGCACAAGCGCGAATGCGCTTTGAAAGGTCTATTAGAGCAGCACGCATGGTTTCGCGTTCTTCGCTTGTAAAACCACCTTTACCACCATTCCCATCTATTCCATCCATTTTATGGTAAAACCATGAAGAGGAACGTTTAAAATAGCGATTGCTAAAATCACGCCATGAGATGCTTGTTAATATATCTTTGCACTGATTTTTCATGTCGTATGTAACTTCTACCTTTTCCATAACCAATTATATTTAAAATATGCCCCGCCCGCAAGAGCAGGGTTTTTCTTTAATAAGGTTGTCGAAGCATGTTATCAAAAAGTTGCTGTGCGTACCATAATAGTTGTGGGTATCCATCGGGGTAGCTCTTGTTGTAATTTCTGATTGCTTCAAGCAGTTCGTACTCTTCTTCGGACACTGCTATTTTTCTTGTTTTCTCTTTCATATTTATTTCATTTTTGATATTACAAAGATACTACAAATTTTCGTATTACCCAAATTTTTGGCTTGTTTTTTTCACAAAGTAAATTATGACGATTGCAGTTAATAGGTATAACAATATGCCGTTAAATGTTTTCCCATTTTTTGTATTGTTCTTTTTGTTTGTACTTTTGTGGGTGGTGTTAGTTTGTATGTGTTGTATCTGATTTGATGTGTGACCACTTGCGCTCAATGCGTCCTTATTATGATACACGTTCCTGTCTCGGTACACAAATTTTGTTAGCACTCGCCCTGTGGTGTCTACCACAACGTATGTAACCATGTTGTCTGTTACGCTGTCGGTTGTTTCCATTTTGGAAATAACCTTGATGGTGTCATACACTTGTAGCGTGTCGCTATGGTGGATGATGAGTGTATCACTTGTGCGCTCTACATGGCTCGTCACCTTGCGCGAGCAACAGCACAACGTACATAGGGTTAATATTAATATTAACACCATGACAAACCATTTAGGTATGTTAGTATTTAATCTGTCCATACGTGAATGAATTTACCCGATTAAGCCACCCTTTCAAGAACTTCTTCTTACGCGGATTTTTTTGGGCGGTTGTATTTAAAAAGGCTATGCGGTCTTGCTTCAACGCGCCAAATAATGGTAGTGGAGAGCGTTTGTTGATGGCTGATAATGTTATGTTACCCATGATGCCATCCGCATTAACACCTACTATGCGTTGTATATGCCGTATGGCTAATGATGGTCCGCTATTGTAAGCCCAATCTACTAATAGGTTGGCTATGCTTTGGTCTGCTATATCGTCAGCTTTGCATTTGTTCCAATAGAGTGACTTGAATATGTGTCGCCACTCGTTATCAGTCATGTGCTTTAGGTCGTTGATGGTTTTTGCTCGGCCATATACGCTGCGGAATGTGTTAAGGGTTACACCCTTGTTGGTTGGACCTCCGCTATCTGCAGGGTCGTTTACGTACCCTCCCTCAAATTTGAGGATAAAGGGTATTAATTTTCGGTAGTCTGCCATTTGTTTTTATTTTTATTATGTGACTTATTTTTCACTACTTCATTCCTTCTTCCACTGCTTCGCCTACATCTTCGTTTTTGCGTTTAATGTAGGCAACGAACATGCGTTTTAGGCTAAACCTACTCTTAATGCCGTGTATGTCGCAGATATGCCCATAGATTGAATCAAATTCGATGAGCAATGCTGCTGATGCTCCTATTGCACCACCTGTTATGTCTGTGCCAATTCCAAAAGGTTCAAGTATTGCCTTGGCAAGTAGTAGCCCGAAGATGATAAAATTAATGTACTCCAAGAACTTTGTGATAGTTCTTCGCAATGCACGACTTAACCTAAAGTCTTGTTTTTTGATTTTTACGCTGGCTGTCAAGCCCGACCAAAAATCTGTAAAAACAAGCACTACTATAAAGAGTACAAGCCATCGTAGGTCGAATAGTACTTGTATCAATTCGGCATAGAACGTGCCACCTATAATAGCTCCGCTTGTGGTGACTAATGGGTTAGCATTGTTTGTGCTGATTGGGTTTGTCATAAGCCAAGTTTCGTTTTAATTTGTTCTAAAAGTTGTTTGTCGGCAGCAGACATTAAGCCATCATTGTTTGCAGTTGCGGTGGGTATAGGGTCTGTATATTCCTTATTAAACGACAAATCGAATTGGCGTAATACATATTTATTCTCTCCGCTATCCCATTGTAATCTATCACCGAAAAGACAACTCCAATCTTCTGCCCAACTGATTTCTTGGCGAGTGCCATCAGTAAAATAAATAGCACGTTGAAAGACCTTTGATTTGTTGAAGATTACCTGTCTACAATAATCATTCTTTATGCTCTGCATCATTGTAATGCTCATCGCACCATTAGCATACGTGCAATGTACGTGTACAATATTGGAGTTGCCTGATATTTCAACATCTTTAAGTGCATTAAGAGCTGCTTCCTCTGATTCAAAGTTTCCAAGGTCACGCGCATAAGCAGTTAAATTATCAAGCTTTGTCTTATCAGCTGCTGTTATTACACCAGCCTTAGCGCTTGTTGCCTTAGAGATTGGTGTATCATACACATTACCATTTGCAAAATTCAAATAACGTAAATTAACTTGGTCTGCTGTACTTTGTTCCTCTCGAATGAAACTAAATTTTACTCCAGCATCTTTCATTCGTTGTCCCCATTGATATGGTAAAAGTCCGTCTCGATAACATGCACCATTGTCACTACCCATATAAGGTATCATATATTGTGATGTTTGATGTGCTTCATTATCATTTTTATAATGAGTATTATCATCAGCACCCCATCTTTTCCAGCGGACATATACTCTACCACTTTCTGAATAAATCCACCAGTTACATGACGCAACACAGTTTTTATCAGCATCAGTGCCAGTAGAATAAATGTAGTTCTTAGTTGTTCCTTGCGTACCACTCTGTGCGGTGGGTACATTCAATGCCGTGAGCAATTGTTGTAGCGTGATAGTTTGAGCATTGTCTGTGTCGGTCTGCCCAGCAACGACCAATCGAACGTCCAATCCGCTCACACTCGCTGCTGCTTGCAACTCGGCTAATGCTTCTGAGAGTTTTTTTGTTGCCATGTCTATTGTTATTTAATTGTTCCGTTAAATGATTCCGTCTGCATCATCACCCTCATCCTCATCATTTTGTGGTAGTATTGGTAGTATATCGGGGCTTAAAATGCTTGCACCGCCATCGGGGGCTTTGATTGCAGGAACATCAGTAAAGCCAGAACTTGTACTTGGTGTGACTGCTACATATTCCCAATAGAATGTTCCGTAGGAATCAATCTGTAGTGTGAGTTGTACAACAGTCCCGATTGAGTTTATTGATGTCTTATACACGGAGCTGCTTGTAGGTGTTGTTCCCTTAGCGAGAAGTTTTCCCTTCAGCGTTAACGATACACCTTTGTGATATATGATAAACGTTTTACCGAGCAAAGCTAAACATTGTGATGTAGATTCAGAACTTGTGCTATAAGGGATAAGATTAAGTATAAACGACTTAAATTCAAAGGAATTGCTCCCCTTGTTGATATCAAAGTAAACAATGTTGGCAATGCGGTCGTGACGCAACACATAGCCTTTACCGCTAACGTTTTGCATGTAATAGTTAATATTAGTTGCATCAATAGTAGTTGTAGCGTTCATAACTGTTCCCGTCACTATGCCCCCAAAGTACCCCTTTTCGGCCTTGACAGTTCCTTTAAACTCGCCATCGGTGGCATAGACTATGCCACGGAAGGAGTATTGCTGTGCTATGGGGTCAATGGCCACCATTACCGTATTGTTCTTCAGCGCATATAAGCCCAACATCTTGTTGCCGCCTATTTGCAGTTGGTCAGATGAGAGAAAGCATCCTGAATATGTGCCATCCGATTCTTTGCGACCAAAGAAAGCATTACCCGAAGCTATGTAGTTGTTGCCCAATAGGGTGTAACCATTAAAAGCCTTCATCCATTCAGGTAGGGTAACTGCTTCTCTGTCCATTTCGTTCAAACACCAGTCTGAAGCATATTTGCCACTCTCTAACTTTACTTGACTGATGGCTATGCCTTGCCCCGTTGTGCCTTTTGGGATGCGGAATAGCAACTCGGGAGCAGTAAAGCTGCCATCGCTCCTTACCCTAAATGTGTAGGTGTGGCGCGTCCATGCCGAGCTAAGTACCCACTCATGCGAGCCTAATGATGATGTTTTGTCTGCTGTATTATCGGCCAAAGGAGCATCAGCCGTAGCGTCCGACAATACACGACCACCTATCTCATACACATGTGTAGTGATAGTTCCTGCTCCTTGTGCATAGAATGATAAGGTGTACCACTCGCCAGCTAATAAGGTGCTTGCCATGTTATATAGCAACATGTCAATGTCAACAAGTGAACTACGATGCGCCATGAGCGAGTTAACTCCGCCAAAGGTGATGTCGCTATTGGGGTAGGCCATGCGCATAAGGGCAGTACTATGTTGGATGTAACCCATTGCTTTTTGTGCTGAGGCTGAACCATAAGGTTTGCCCAATGTGCAGTAAGCTATCTCGGCATAGCTGCTCGCCCACAAACGCGCCAAAAAGCTAACTTTGTCGCTTAGGCTTGATGGTGTGCGGAATGCTACGAAGTGACGTCTCCACACATTGGTTAAGTCAAACGTTCTGTGTGCATCGTCATTGGCAGCAGCTTGCTCGCCATCGACATACATAGATGTGCTTGTGTCGTGTCCGTTAGGGTAACAATACAATGTGAGTGAGCCACTACCGCGCATGGTAACGGCCATAACGTACCATGTTGAAGGCTGCAAAAGGTCAGTAACATCGTATTTAAACAAGTCAGTTATGTCAGATGCTGAACATGATAACACATCGCCACCACCTGTAGCCGCGTTCGCCACCATTGCAGCACCTGTTGCAATGGTGGCCTTGTCTGAACGAAAATTGAGCAATGTGCCACCATAAGCTGAAGCAGGGGGCATAAAGTCTGTGTGTGGCAAAAGGTTGTTGTGAGTTGACATGCCATCTTTACCATCTGTGCCATTCTTGCCGTTTGTGCCATCCTTGCCATTGAAACTAACAGCAATGCTCTTCTGCGCTACAATGGCATTGTTAACTGACAATGATAGCTCAATGCGTGTAACCTTAATATAATCCTTTAACATCAGCATCTTACTACTGCTGCCGATGGTACCATTTTCGTAGGCAGTAGTTTCATTGTCGCGATATAGAGCGTATGCTATTTCCCCTTCAGTATATTCACGGGTGCTAAGCCCAGTAGTGACGAAAGCTTGAATGCTTGACAATGGATTAGGCGAGTACACCCAACGGCCATTCGTCCAAGTACACACTATGCAGCCAGAGCTACATTGTATGGTGTAAACTGATGGGTCAATGGCTGAAACACCATCTGCTCCTCTGTCTCCTTTGTCTCCTTTGTCTCCCTTTTCACCTTTCTCACCTTTCTCTCCTTGAGGTCCTTGCACGCCTGGTTCACCTTGAGGTCCTTGCGCACCTGGCTCACCTTGAGGTCCTTGCACGCCTGGTTCACCTTGAGGTCCTTGCGCACCTGGCTCACCTGGGTCCCCTGGATCTCCTTTATCACCTTTAAGCGCTTCAGCCCAAGTAATAGTAACATTATTACCAATTGTCACCTTATCTCCATTAAAGGTAATTGCCCCATTGCCCAGGCTGAACGTTCCATCGGGGTTAAGACTATAATGCGTTGTACCATTGGTTTCAGACAGTATGCGGCCATTCTTAGCATATAGGCCAAAGCCGCCACCTTCGGGCAAGTTTCCACCCAAACGTGCTGCCAAACACCCTTCAAAGCTCTTAGTGTGGATGCCCGTAAGCATATCCATAGCAGGGTCGCCATTCTCGTTGGCATGGATGTAGATGGCTGACTGTCGTGCCGTGTTAGTGGCGTTGCCATATTGCACAATGTCATCGCCCACAGCAGGAGTGTTCATGGCCGAAGTGTCTGTGTTTACATGGTCGGCCGTGTTATTGTCGCTCTCGGCCACAATAGTCCCCGTAAATTCAGACTTACGTATGCAGAGCCAATCACCCTCGCCATCGTCATGATTCACCACGCTCTCCACCTTCACCCAATAGCCCTTTAAGCCTTCACCTGTCCATCGTTGACAACGTATGAAGTCATTAGCCGTGAAGCCACCATAGCCATGCGTTGCTTCTCCTTCAAGGTTCAAAAAGTAGTAACTATCATTCGTAGTAACCTTCTTCACCTTGCCACAAGCTTGACTAATGCCCAAGGCTCCAGCAATGGCACGTATTTGGTTAATGATGAGTTCGTGAGCTATGAGCGATTCGCGTATCTTTACGCTATCAATTTCAAGTAAGTATTTCCCCAAAGCATCTTTGCTAATCTTCCACCCCTCACCCATGAAGTCAGTAACAAAGGCGGGGCTACCAGCCTCTTGAGCCACACTAATGCTCTTTTTAAACTTGATGTTACCTGCTGCAGCATCATCGTTCACCTTGCTTAGGTAGCGTTGATCTGCTGTAGTCCATTGCGTTAAGTCATCAGCGAGTTTTGCATGGTCGGCTTCCGTTGCATGGTCAGCATTAGTGGCGTGGTCAGACTCCGTGGCATGGTCAGCATTGGTGGCGTGGTCGGCATCGGTGGCATGGTCCGCATTGGTGGCATGTGCAGCCTCATCAGCCATGCCCGCCTTAGCCTTAGTCCTTATGATGTTGCCCGATTCGGTGTCTACCTCATCTAAGTAAAGGTAGCCATCATCAGGTGTTAGGTCAAGTTGGTTCAATGTGGCAAGGTTGGCATGTGTGTGGCCATCACCCACCCCCGCAATAGGAGTGTTGGGTGCTGAGGCTGAACTGCTTGCCCCACTCGTAGTAGTGATAACAGCACCTGCAGTTCCATTGTGGCGTGCTGAGCGTGGTGTAGCGGTTACATATCGTGTAGTTGTATCGTAATTCATGTGTGTGCGTGCTACTATTGTTTAATAATGTTCTTTGTCCACACTTCGTCAGTAAGTTCTACAAACTTTATTTGGCTCGTGCCTTCAATGGCTTGCAGCACCTCACTCTTCATCATAAACCGAGCATTGGCATTTTGCGATGGCTCAGTAAATAGTGTAAGCGGACTTTTAGGTGTAATGCATTCACCTTCAAGCGTAACGTGTCGGTCGCCATATTGGCAAAAGAGCATGCCCATAAGGTCATATTCAATGCGCCAAGGTTTTTGTGTGTTCGTTCTGCGCAACTCAAGGGCACGCCCATTACTTTTTCTGAACAAGCCCATGGCTGAAGCGTTTTTCCCTGTGGGGTCTGTGCCACAAATGGTGCTGAGGCTTATTTCGTCCTTAGCTTTGGGGTTGACCCATGCACTATACTCCACATCATCCACCTTAGCACTCCCCATGTGTATGCCCTTAACCAGTTCAAGTGTAGGAAATTGGTAGAGCCACCATCGCTGTATGAGTTGCATATTTCTATTATAACACCCGTATGCGTGTTGACGACTATTTTTAGTATCGTCATAACTCATATATATTTGTTCCATACGTGGGTAATGGTACCATGTTGCCCCGTCAGATTCATCAAACATCACTAAGCCCGTGTATAAAGTCAGTTCTAAATACCCTGCTCGAGGTGGCAATGGTATGCGCTCGCCCGATGTAGGGAAAACGTTTTTAACAAAATCATCGTCAAGCACTTCGCTATATCGTGCAAAGCACTCCTCATCACGATTGGTGCACCAACCTTGCACCCCCGACTTTTTCGTCCAGCTATTGTCATAGTAAGCCATGAAGCAACCCACCTGCCTAAGGTCCTTCATGTTGGTTGAGGCTTCCACCTTCACCCACTGTTTAGTAGAGTCAATGTCACTTGTACGTGCAGCCATGTCCTTATGATAATAATAGGTAGGCACCCCATCAGCATCAAGCAGGAAGAGCGTAAACGGAAGGTACACAATGGCTTGGCGCACCTTACACCAATCGGTGTTCTCCTTCTCGTTATGTGAGTCCTTAGCCTCATCAAAGGGGTTATAACGAGAGTCCAACATCAGCTCTTGTTTCAGCCATAGGTAATGCGCGCTATATTTGTAGTCTTCGCTCGCACTATAATAGGTTGAGGCTGAACACCATTTGCGTGGCATGCGTAGCAGCACTTCAGGCTCATCACGCATAAACGAAAATCCACTATCTATCACCCCCGCCATGTCCGATGGGTTGGCCATCAACTCACTCATGGGCCTTTCGTTGGTGATAGCTCGCCAGGCAATACCTTCACAATCGTTGCCCGAAAAAATCTTTTGCATGCGGAAGTACTCAGCATCATTGTGCTTGGTGATGCTGCCTTTTTTTAATGCCGATTCGCTCTTCGTGTTGTAAAAGTCGAATGCCCGTAAGGCTCCATATGCAAGTGATTGGTCAATGTGCGGAAACGTTCCATCAGTAAAAGCGTTAAGGCTTACCTCATCACTTGCAATGATGCTTTCAGCACCATAGGGTGAGAACTTAACCTTGGCCGTTTGTGCCAACTTGTCTACCCCCATTGTTTGCTCATCACCATCCCATGCAATAGCTTCGGTTACAGGTGGCTTTTGGTAGAGCGTGTGAAGGTCGTACACCACAATGCGCCCTGCACGCTGCACTATGCGCAACCCTAATGGTTGCAACACCCCTTCAAGCACCTCGTCAAGTGTTGAGGCTTCACCATCTTCATCATAAAAGTTGGCCGAGTCAACATGAATATCCCCCAACGAGCATGCTGTAAAATGAGTGTTGATGGAGCTATATTCCGCATCATTTTTGTATAGGCTGTAACTCGTTTCTATGGGCAGTTCACTCCACCCAATTTGGTTCAGACAATAGCTAATGATATCAATCAGCCTTTTCAGCCCTGCCCCTTCAGCATACTTAACTCGCTGCAGGGGTCCAAAGTCGGTAAAGGTGAGCGTCACCGTATAGTCTTTAGCATATTGGTAAGGCTCTTCATACGTTTCACAATCAAGGTTCCCTTGCCAAAACAACTGCTCATCAAGATACACCTTAGCCATAACATTGTTAGGCGCTATTTGAAAAAGGTCGGCAAATGTGCGGTCGCCAGGGCTAATCACATTCAGTGTGAGCGTTGATCCGCATAAGGGTTCATATTTTTCACGCTCCTCCCATTCTATTTCAAGCGGAGCGTCAGCATCAAAGGTGAGTTCACCCATCGTTACAAATTGTTCACCCGTAACAAGTGGTGTGCCGTTTTCATCAGTAAGGTAGGCTGCTGAGGCATCATCCGTTATAAACACATCACCACCCCCTTCTTGCCATATCTCCACCTTCCACGTTTGGCCCTTTTGGTTCACAAACGAACCTTCAAATCTCTTAAGCATACTATCTATATTCTAACTACGTGAAGTTATTGTGTTACGTTTGTCCATTACCAGCTGCAAGTCGCGTCCACTCAATCGGCCACGCACATTCACGTCCACCACTTGTGGTTGTAGGCTTTGGCGCAATGTCTCAAGGTTGAGTTTAGGCAGGTTGTGGCCTTGCTGAGTGGTCACTTGTGGTGTAGCCACAACAGGAGTGTTAACAATGCGCCACAGACGCATTTGCTGTGTGCGGTTTAAAATCATCTCACCCGAGTTGACACGAGCCATTAGTCGGTCGCCTGAATAACTTGCCCCAGGCACAATGCCACCATTAGCAAAAGCCATGGCAAGTAGCCCTGCGGCCTTGGTTGTTGCTACAGCCTGCGTTACGAAGCCACTTGCTATGCCCGCTCCCGCGAATGGGATGTAAGCATGTGCAGCAAAGAAAGCTGCTGAAGCCATTTCAATGTAACTTGCCGTGGTGGCCTTGTTGGCCGCTATAATGGCCGTTGATGCAGCAGCATCGGCCGTCTTTGCAGCAGTGTCGGTGGCCGTTGCGGCCGCACTGGCACCCTTAGCCGCAGCACCCGCACCTGTTAGCAAATTAATAAATTGCATAACAGCGGTAATGGTGTTCATGATGCTAAATGCCGCATTCATGGCCACGCAAAACTTGTCCCACCCCGTTTTAGCGTTATCAAGGTTGTCACTCAGATTGACAATGGAATTAACCCCACTTTCAATAGCGCCCCATGTTGACTGCATGTTACTTGCAAAGTCACTAAACGACTTTTTAGCGCTTGTGGTGTCCACCTCAAGTTTAAAAGGTTTCACCCCTTGCCCCAACTCTGCATTGATGGTTGCATTTAGGTCTTTAATTTGTTTTTCAGCCTCATCCTTGTTGATGAGTCCTGCGTCAAAGTCAGACTGTATGCGGCTGGCTTTAGTCTGAGCGTTTTGGTACGATTTGCGTTTGTCGCTCATTGACCCCTTCACCACATATTGCGGTTCTACCTCAGCCTTAATGCTGAGTTGTCCATTAGTGGCCGTGTCAATTTGTTGTTGCAGTTCAGTCACCTTGGCCGCAGCCTTCACCTTAGCTTCAATGGTGGTGGCATTGTCAAAATCGGTTTGAGCGGTTTTGAGTTGGTCTTGCAGTTGTTCAAGTGCCGACTTAACCTCCACATTATCAGGCTTTTCTACCCCTATTTTAATGGCCAAGTCTTTGCGGTTTGCTTCAAGAGCAGATTTTTTAACCATCATTTCTTCGGCCGCTTGTACATCATTTGTTGCCTTAATGTATTTATCGCACCATTGTATGGCCTCATCATACCAATCAAGCGAGCCTACAGCTGCAGGTTTATCCTTTATGTTGCTGTTGCCACCTCCACTGTTGTTGGCATTACCCTTATTGTTTCCTCCGCTGCCACCACCATTATTTCCACCATCGTTTTTTTGTTCAGCCTTTACTTTCTCAATGGCTTCATAAAGTGCGGTGCGTTGGTTCTGTATTCGTGTTAGGGCATTTTTTTGGTTCAAAAAGTTATCGTGTGCGGTATCCATACGATCCTTTTTAATGCTTTTAGTGGGGTTGGCCGCTTCGCTAAGAGCTACGCCACTGCGCCCACCATGTCCACCAGCAGTTGCTAAAGCAAAATTACGGACAAAGCTTTGCCAAAAACCAGGGCCACTGCCCGCCTTTTGCTCGCGTCGTTCCTTGTTGTAGTCTGTAACCGAGTTTATATAATCATGACGCGCGGTGTTAACTCTACCCGTTTGCTCCACCTCTTTTTTGTAAAGTTCTTTGAGTTGTTTCTCCATGGCTTCAACCACATACAACTCTTTGAGCTTTTTAATGTAATCATCCACCTTTGAGGTGTTGCGCTCATAGGCATTCCCTTGTGCATCAATGTTGGCCGTATAACCAGGAATAATGCCTTGCAACTTTCGGATGGCAGCAAGCCTATCGGCCATCTTAGCATTATTGTCTTTAACTACATTCCGCAGCCTACTTAGCTTTTGTGTTTGCGCTTCAGTGGCACTATTGGCTTGTGCCATTACTTGTGCGGCCATTTTTTGCCCATCGGCACGTCCACGTTCTATAGCCTTCAGCTTTTCACTTTCTTCACGCAAACGGAGAGCCTCCTTGCTATTGCGCTGCATTTCTTCGCTTATAACATTAAGCGTAATCATGCCAAGAGCCGCTACAAGGCCTATAACCCCCATACGAGCATTCAGGGCAGCAGCTCGTAATGCCGTCAACTTTGTGGCAGACACACCGCAAGCCTCAGCAAAGGCTACTACCGATGATTTTACAGCGTTAAATGCATTGATTGACAACCCCAATGATGCTGCAAAGTTAAGTGCAGGCGATATGCGTTTAGCACCTGTAGCCACAAAGTCTGTAACTTCGGCAAACTTGTTTTTGAGCAATTGCAGTTGAGCGCCACCTGTTCCCGACATGGTGTCAAAGGCGCTATCAATGGTGCCAGCGCTATCAGCCATAGCCTCAGCGTTTTGCGCAAACTTGTCTTTTAACTGATTGGTCAAAGGGCCAAGTGCGCGTAAACTTTCGGCCGAGCCAAAAAGTTTAGCATAAATCTCTTGTGATAGCATCCCCGTTTTTGAAGCATAGGCTTGCACCTCGCTATCGAGTGTAGTAAGGAATTGGCGGAACCCACCTGCACTCTTAATGGACGCTGCATTAAATTCAATGCCCATTTGTTGCGCCATCTTTGTAGCCTCACTTGATGGCTTAACAAGTGCTGTAAAAATGGCCGCTAATTGTGTGCTTACCTCGGCAGTGTTACCCGTAACACCTGTAAGAGTGCTAAAGGTGGCCATAAGGTCATCAATTGACACACCCAATGTTGCTGCATTACCCGTAACACGTGGCAGGGCCATAGCTAATTGCTCAAATGATGTTACACCATTTTTGGCCGTGAGTTGTATTTTATCTTGTATGGCTGTGGCTTGATCCCATGACAAACCATAGTTTTTTATAATGGTAGATGTTACCTTTACCGTCTCGCCCAAATCGGCAATGCCGCCAACACTGGCTTTGGCCGAAGCTCGTAGATATTCAATCCAATTATTTTCAGGCACCCCATTGCTAATCACTTGATAAAGCCCATCAGCGAGCGCATCACGTGCCATAGGTATTTCTTTAGCCAAGTCGGCCACTTGCCCTTTTAATTGCGCAAAGTCCTCACCTTGCTTGCCCGCCATGGTGTTAGCTTTAGCCATGGCAGCGCTATAGGCATTGCTATCAGCGCAAAGGCCTTGTAAGGCATCGCGCATGGCTGCAAATGCTTGCGTGGCTTGGTTAAAACGCATGAATGCCCCCATAACTCCTTCAGAAGCGGTGCGGGCATTGCTTAAAGCCTTTTGCATTTGCCTAACAGATGAAGTAACATTTACAAATTGTTCCTTCCCGTCAATATTTAGCTTTAAACTAAACTGAATTTCCTTTTTGCTCATCTTTATTGCTATTAGGGGTTGTTGATTTATTATTTATGTAGTACTTTTGGAGAGGTATTTTATATGGATAAAGAGTTCTTAATATGAATATAGAAAAAGAAGTTATAGGTAAGGGTTTAACTCCTAAAGAAGACGATAAAGAGAAATTTGCACAGAAGCGAGCTAAAAAACTCTCTAAGTATTTTTACAGATTTTCTGCTCTGTTTGCTATAATAGGGATGATTCTATCTAGCATAGGTGTTAATACGTACAGCCCCATAATTCTTTTTATAGCTATAGGGTGCGGTGTATTATCGTTCGTGTCATTCACTATCGCTTATTTATTAAATAGTGAAGTATTTGATAGGAGTTGGTGGCCATCTTGGTATTGGTTTTGTTAGAATTGCTTTATTTTCTTTCCCTCTTGACCAAAGCAACAAACGGCGCTCGCGCTTCCTCTTTCGCGAGTTGAGG